>Ga0209709_10003346_pt1 | contig 13358 bp, 10 predicted proteins | sample ArcticOcean_MG_C_2_FD_187435 | JGI IMG/M metagenome (GOLD analysis project Ga0209709, IMG submission 187435) | Marine microbial communities from western Arctic Ocean - ArcticOcean_MG_CB4_136 (SPAdes) (version 2) | ecosystem: Environmental > Aquatic > Marine > Oceanic | place: Arctic Ocean... | reverse complement strand
CTATTTCTGGAGTGCCCGTTCCCGGTGCAAAAGCAGGATCTAGAACATCTATATCTATTGATAAATAAAGCGGATTGTTGCCCACTCTTTTTCTTATTCTTTCTGCAATTTTATCCGTTCCCTGTGTTTGAAATTCATCACAGTGAATAATCTTAAAACCAAATTCTTCATCATTTTTAATATCATCCCTACTATAAAGAGGTCCTCTAATCCCAACATGTATTGAAGCATTATCTAAAAATAAATTTTCTTCTCTAGCTCTTCTAAAGGGAGTGCCGTGTGTGTATGGTGCACCAAAATAAGTATCCCATGTATCTAAGTGTGCATCAAAATGCACTAAAGCAACCGGACCATTATTCATCTTGTTTATGGCTCTTAACAGTGGAAGGGCAATTGTGTGATCCCCACCTAAACTAATAATACCCCCAACTTTATTAAGAAGTTCTGTTGCTCCTACTTCAATTTGTTTTATAGCTTCGTCTATATTAAATGGGTTACATGTAATATCTCCTGCATCTGCAACCTGTTGAACTTTAAAAGGTTCGACATCGTAACTTGGGTGATAATTAGTTCTTAAGTGTCTTGATGCTTGTCTAATACTCATTGGGCCAAATCTTGCTCCAGGTCTATAGCTAGTACCAGCATCAAAAGGAATTCCAACAATTGCAACGTCACAACTTTCAACATCTCTTAATTCAGGTAGCCTTGCAAAAGTTGAGAGACCAGCAAATCTTGGAACTTTAGTTCCACTAACGGGTTGGACTGGGTTTTTGTTTTTTATTTTTTTCATTTATAAAGAAAATGTACCACATTCCTTTAATTTGGAATAACATCTATATTCAATAGATGGGATTATTTAGAGTTATTTTATTGGTTTTTATTTTAATTTTGCCTGTTAAGGCAAATACAATCTATCAGCTAATTAAAATTCCAAATTTAAAAATTTATGAATTAAATACTCCAAATAAACTTAAATATTTTTATGCATCAAAACCATTTAGACTTGGTGTTAAAAAGAATATTGTTTGCTTTAATTCAGATAAAAAAACTTTAGACCAAAAATACCAAATAATTAATAAAAATCTTAATAAATATTCAGCCAGCTTTTTAAAGAAGATAAGTCTTAAATATATTATTTTATGTGAGAATTTATCAATTTCTGGAATTAATACAGCTGGTATTCCAGACAACATAATGAAAACTTTAATACTAGATGTTAAATTTAATGAAAATTACTTTGAGAGAATAATTCATCATGAGGTATTTCATATTATTAATGATGGTTATAAATCACTCTTTAATAAAAAAGAATGGATAAAGTTTAATAATAAAAATTTTAAATATGCTGAATGCTCAACGTGCTCTAAAAGATTGGGACTTGATACTTATATAAATACAAAAGGGTTTTTAACAGAGTATTCAAAATCAACAGCATCAGAAGATATGGCTGAAGTGTTTTCACACTTAATCTTTAAGATAAACAAATCAAAAGTTGATCCAATTCTTCAAAAAAAAATAATGTTTATAAGAAATAATATATTAAAAATAGATAATAATTTTAAATTTTGATTAATGATTAAAAAAATTAAGGCTTCAAAATCTGAAAAAATTATTCTATTTTTTTTAATTTTACTTGGATTTTTTATCGTAACTTTTTTTGTGGCTATTAAAGATAAATGTTTACTTGTTAAGAATCATAACCCAAAAAAAATTAATTTTAAGAACCCTGAAAATATAGCAATCCTTAATGCACCGTGTGGCAATGTAATTATTGAACTTTATCCAAATATTTCACCCAACGCTGTTACAAGATTTAAAACTTTAATAAGATCAAATGCATATGACAATGTTGCTTTCCATAGGGTAATAAAAAATAAATTAGTCCAAGCAGGAGACTTGGAATTTGGTGAAAAGAATAAATTAAATTATGGAAAGATTGGAACTGGTAAGTCAGGATTAGGAACCATCTTGTCTGAATTGGATGGAGAATTTAAATATACAAAAGGAAGTGTTGGTTTAGTTAGAACTTTTAAAAATGACACTGAAGATAGTCAATTTTTTATAACTCTTCAAGACGAACCCTTATTTGAGGGTGAATATACACCTGTTGGTAAAGTTATTTATGGATTAAAGGTTTTAAAAAAAATTAAATATTTAGATAACTCTGAATATGTTTTGAGACCAGACTTTATTAATACTTTTAAGATGTTGAATTAATAACCTAGATTTTTATCTATCTGATTTACCAATTCTTTATTCTCTATAAAAAGTTTTAAATTTTTTACAAATAAATCAAGAGTCATTTTTACATAATTTCCATTATCATCAGAAGATACGTGTGGCGTAATAACAAGATTGGGGGTATGCCAAAGTTTAGAATTCTTATCTATTGGTTCTGGTGTGAAAACATCAAGTATTGCAGCTGCTATCTCTTTTTTATTAAGTTTTTGACATAATGCATCGTAATCTAATACTGATTGGCGACCAATATTTACAATTCCACAAGATGGTTTTAGTAAATCTAATCTTTTTCTATTAATCAAATTTTTAGTCTCTGAAGTTTCTGGTAACGCAAGGTATAAAATATCTGCTTCTGGGAGAACTGTATCTATTTTTTCAATTGTTATGACTTTAGAACAGCCTTCTACGGGTTTTCCTTTTTTATTTACACCTATAATATTGGCACCAAGTGGTTCTACAAGCTTGGCCATTGAAGACCCTAACGAACCTGTGCCAATAAGAACAATATTTTTTCCAGAAATTGGATTACTGAATAAAGATACAAATTCTTTATTTTTTTGGTTTGTAATAATTCTGGGTATATGATTTTGCAGCATTAATACACTCATTAACCCATACTCTCCTGCCTTCTTGGCGTGAACCCCCCTACTATTAGTTATTATTAATTTCTTAGAAGCCCAACTAAAAGGAGATAAGTGCTCTACACCTGCAGCTGTACAATGAATCCATTTTAAATTAGGAGCAATTTTTTTAAGATTTGAAGTTGGAAAATCATAAGTAAGTAAAATTTTTGAACTAAACATAGATGAATTAAAATTATCTTCATCCCAATCAATAAAAAACTCTACTTGTTTTTTTATTTTAGGTTCGTTTTCTAAGGCTTTATCAAGATGCTCTTTAGTTATAGAAAAATTTTTTTCACTCTCTAAATCACATGGAAAAGTGCCAGAACGTCCATGGTTATTTTTAATATGAATTTTAATTTTTTTATTATCTGTCAAAATTTCCACTCTTTTCCATTTTATGAAGGTTTTTTATGATATCGTTATCACGTTTTTTTAATGGTATGTCCTCTAGATCAAACTGCATTTTCATTACTGATGAACAAATCAATTTAACAAATTCTTTATCATTTTTATTTCTTTTTGGTGCTCTTAATACTGTATCCTGACCATAGGTTCTAACAACTTCTCCTTTTATTTTTTGTGGTTGAGGTGGCTCTTTTCCTTCCTTTAAACTTTTAATTAACTTTCTAATTCTTCGTCTATAAATCATAACTCCTCGATCAGTTGGCATTAAATGCTCCTCTTTATGACTACTAATTAATCCCATTCCTTCAACTGCTTCTGCGTCACCAGGATTTTTTTGCTTTTCGTCTAAAGTTCTATTTGCTATTTCACCAGCCTCTATTCTTTCAAACCCTTCTTGATTGTTATACTTTATTGGATCTCCTCTCTCACCAAAATTTGCCCAAGCTAAAGCTACACAATGATGATCGTCAATAGGTACTACCCATCTTGTGAACGAACTTCTTCCAAAATATTTACTTTTTGTGCCATCTACTGTAAAAGCTGAGCCTGCTTGAGTAAAGTTAGGTAAAATTAATTCATTCACTCTAACCCAAACATTGTCATCTATTCGTCTAGTGTTACATCCAAGATATTGAATTCCTCTTTCATAAAAATCTATTTCGCCAACTTCTGCAAAGCCGTTAGAAAATTGAATTCCAGAACTTTGTCCATGTAAAAATGAAGTATGCAGAGGATCCATAATTGCATCAAGTACTTGAATCCAATTACAGTTATAATCTATACGATAGGGACTAGATATATTACCTGGTATTTCAAATGAATCATAATGTGGAAATTCTGGTATTTTATCCATTGGTCCTAAATAAGAAAATACTAAACCATTAAATTCAATTACTGGATAAGCTCCAAGTTTAAATATTTCTCTTAATTTTGCTGCTTGTTTTGAATCCGAATCTTCACCAGGTGTTTCAAGAATTTTACCATTGGGAGAAAATAACCAACCATGATAACAGCATCTGATACCTCTTTCTTCAGTTTTTCCGTAAGCCATTGATGCTCTTCTATGAGGGCAAGCTTTATGAACTAAACCTATGTTTCCTTTGGTAGTTTTGAATATGACCAAATCTTCACCCAAAATACGAATTTCTTTAGGTACTTCGCTTACATCAGAAGTTAAAGCTACAGGGTGCCAGTAGCGTCGAAGGTATTCCCCGCTGAGTGTCTTAGAATTTGTGCGGGCCAAACCTTCATCAATTTTAGTTATAATTGCTTGATTGTAGCCTCTAAAATCTTGATTAGTGAAATTGTTGTTACTCATATTGTTTGCTCTTTAAAACTATTCTATTGTAAATCTTAATATTCTAAAATAGGCTTTTCAATATAAATAATCTGTTTTTTAAAACTGCGTATGTCTAGAGAGAAAATTTTAGTTAAAATTAAAAAACCTAAAAACCTAAATACTATATTTGGGTTACCTGCTAAATCGTATACTGATGAGGGTTTTTGGAAAAAAGAATGTAATACTGTTTTGTCAAATGGGTGGTTATTTGTAGGTTTTGCTCACGAGCTTAAAAAACCTGGTGACGTAATTCCTCTATTCATCGCCAATAAACCTATATTACTTATTAAAAATAATAATAAAGAAATTACTGCTTTCCATAATGTTTGTAGCCATCGATGTTTAAAGTTAGTTGATGAAAAAAAAAATGTAGGGAAAATTATTCGATGTCCATATCATGCTTGGAGTTATGATCTTGAGGGAAAATTAAAAGCTGCCCCTCATTTAGGTGGTACAAACCAACATAAGCCTAAAGGATTTAATTTCTTAGATCATGGTTTAAAATCAATTAGAGTTCATATTTGGCATGATTGGATTTTTATTAATTTTAATGGAAAAGCAAAAAAATTTGAAGAGTATGCTAAGCCACTTTTTAAAAAATTTAATGATATTGATTTATCAAAATTAAAATATGCCACAACTTTAAATTTTGGAAAAATAAACACTAATTGGAAATTTCTTATTGAAAATTTTATAGAACCATATCATGTTCAATTTGTTCACAAAACAACAACTAATCAACCGCTAAAAGATCATTATACAGTTGTTGATGGCATATGTTACGGTAGTGGTGTTGATGTTGAAGAAGAAGATACTAAAAATAGTGCTGCTTTATCTGTAACTTCACGTTATTTATCTCTTTTTCCAAATTTTATAATAGGAACTTACTTTCCCAACCAAGTTGGAGTCTATCTTAATGTACCAATAAGCCCAAGCGTAACATCACAAAAAAGAATAATTTATACCACTGGTGGTAAAAATATGGGTAAAGAAGAAATTGAAATGATAAAAAATATTTGGTGGAGCGTTCATAAAGAAGATCATGAAATGTGTGAAAGATTACAAGAAGGTAGATCTTCTCCAGCATCAGATGAGGGAGGACTATTGTCTCCAGTTTGGGAAAAAGGAGTTCAAGCATTTCAAAAACTTATAGTGGATGCAACTATGAAATCTTCTAAATCAACAAAAAGGAAAAAAAATGCCTAAAGAAATTAATCTAGATGGATACCGACTTGCACATACGATGATAAGAGTTAAAGATTTAGAAGCATCCTTTAATTTTTACTGCAAAACTTTAGGGATGAAAGTTTTAAGAAAAACAGACTATCCTGAAGGAAAATTTACCAATGCATTTATTGGTTATGGTCTTGAGACGGAATCTCCATGTCTAGAACTTACTCAAAACTGGAACCAAAAAGATGACTATGATAAAGGGAATGGGTGGGGGCATGTGTGTATTGAAACACCTAACGTTTATAAAGCTTGTGACGACCTTGCTAAGCTAGGTATAAATATTACACGAAAACCAGGTCCTATGAAACATGGAACTAGAGTAATAGCATTCTGCGAAGATCCAGATGGATATAAAGTAGAACTCAATGAACCAATAAAAGTATAAAAATGAAAGGGAATACAAATGTCAAAAAAACCACAACTATATAAGTTTAAAGATATTGAAAACAGACTTCATACTTTAGAGCCAGGAAAGAGCTACATTAAACCATTTGTAACTAGCAAAGTAAGTAACACTATGTGTGGTGGTTTAAATTTTTTAAACAAAGTTTCTGTACCATGGGATTTAACTTGTGATGAAATTATCTATTGTATGGAAGGTACTTTTAGACTGACATGTAATGGGGAGTCTTTTATTTGTAACCCAGGGGATGTGCTTTATGTTCCAAAAGATAATCATATAGCTTACGAATGTGATGAAAAATGTGTAATATTTTATGCTGCATATCCACACGATTGGAAACAACAAGCAGGTATAACATTTGTTCCTGGAATAGATCCTGAAGATATGCCGAAATAACAAAGAATTAAAGGAGATCAACATGAGCAAAAATGAAAAAATTTATTACGAAAATTTTAAAGATGCAGTTGAACGTAATAGAAAAAAAATACCTACCATTCATAAAAAACTAAAAAGCGCTGGCGTAAAGTATATTTTATCAAGCTGGATTGATCTCCATGGCATTCCAAAATCAAAACCTGTTCCAATGAGTGATTTTGAACCTTTGTGTCTAGGAAAAGGGCCTCAGTTTGCTGTTCATTCGATCTCTTTTGTTCCTGAGCTTACACCTGCAGATTCTGATCAAGTAATGTTGCCTGATTTAGATTCTGTTTATGTTTGCCCTTGGGATAAAACTACAGCAATAATTTTTGCTGATCTTTTTTGGGAAGATAAACCTTATAATGTTTGTCCTCGGCAAACTTTAAAACGTGCTATGCAAAAAGCTCAAGATGCAGGATACATAGGAATGGCCGGGATAGAGCCAGAGTTTATTGCAATGAAGTATGATGAAAATGGTGAGCCTGTTAAAGCTATTGATAATGATCCAGCTAAAGGCATTAGACCAAGACGACAAGCTTTTGGTTACGATGTGGAACACACATTAGATTCAATGCATTTTTTAAAAGAGCTGATAGATATTTTAAATGATTTGGGTTGGATGGTACATGATGTCGTTGCGGAAGGTGCTTACTCTCAATTTGAATTAGATTTTCATTACACTAACCTCTTGGAGATGGCTGACAGATTGGTTTTTCTTCGTATTCTTTTAAAAGAAATTGCAAAAAAAAATAATATGTTCATTACCTTTATGCCAAAACCTACAATTGGTGATTGGAGATCTGGAGCTCATATAAATTTTTCAATGATTGATAAAAATGGAAAAAATATTTTTGATGGTGGAAACAAATGGTCCAAAGATTCTTTGTTTGCTGTTGGAGGATTAATGAAACACTCAGAAGCTTTAACTTCAATTACTTGCTCAACTGTAAACTCATACAATGGATTAGTACCAAGAGTTGGTGGATTTGAAGGTGGAACAGTTACTTGGGCACCAACAAACATTACTTATGGACATAACAATAGATCTGCACAATTTCGATTACCTCAAAACAGATATTGCATTGAAAATAGAGCGGCCGATATGACTATGAATGTATATTTAGCACTTTCAATGACAATTTCAGCGGCTGTTGAAGGAATTGAAAAAAAAATACATCCTGGTGAGCCGACAGATCAAGATTTATACAATATGTCAGAAAGTGAATTTAAAAAGCTTGGCATTAAAAGACTTCCAAGAAATTTATTACTGGCAATTGAAGCTCTTAAAACCGATAAATTAACTGATGAAGTTTTGGGTCCTGTAATGAAAAAATCATTACTTGCATATAAAAATGATGAATGGGAAAGGTATCACCAAGCAGTTACAGATTGGGAAGTAAAAGAGTATCTTAGACTTTATTAATGAAAAAATATCAAGAGTTTAACTTAGGGGATGTTAAACTTTTATCCGGTAAAATTTTAAATTCAGCTAAGTTAATCTATAAAACCTACGGTAAACTTAATAAAGAACATTCAAATGTAATTTTGCTTCCTACATTTTTTACTGGAACTCATATTCGTAATGAAGGTTTTATTGGAAAAAATAGAGCTTTAAATCCTAATAAATATTTTATTATCTCAATAAATATGTTCGGTAATGGACTATCTTCTTCTCCAAGTAACACAGTTAAATCACAACATGGTTTTAAATTTCCAGAAATAACACTTTGGGACAATGTTTATTGTCAACATAAACTTATAACTGAAAAATTTAAAATTAAAAATATTGCATTAGTAACAGGCTGGTCTATGGCTGGTTGTCAGTCATATCAATGGGCAGCTCAATATCCTAATATGGTTAAGGCAATTCTACCTTTTTGTGCTTCCTCAAAAACTTCAATACATAATCATGTTTTTTTGGAGGGGGTCAAAGCGGCACTGATAGCAGATAAAAATTGGAATAAAGGAAATTATAAAAAGCAACCAGAAGCAGGATTAAAAGCTTTTGGTCGCGTATACGCTGGTTGGGCTTTCTCACAAGATTTTTACAGAGAAAAACTTTATAAAAAATTTGGCTTTAAAAACGCAGACGGTTTACTTTTAGATTGGGCTAATGATCATGCTAAAAATTGGGATGCAAATGATCTTTTATGCAAATTAAAAACTTGGCAATTAAACGACATAAGTAATGGTCCAATCTACAAAGGCAATTATATTAAAGCTCTTAAATCAATTAAAGCAAAAACAATTTTAATGCCATGTAATCAAGATCTTTATTTTAGAACAAGAGATAATGAATATGAAAAAAAAATTATTAGCAGAGCCTCTTTAAGATCAGTTGATTCATCTTATGGGCATTGTGCTGCAAACCCAGGTAATGATAAAAATTTTCAAAAAAAATTAGATAAAAATATTATTGAACTATTAAGTTAGCTTAATAAAAGTTAATAAACATGACAATTTAAATCTCAAGTTGAACCCAAAATAGTCACGAAGTGGGTATTAAAATCATTCAAAATCTATCAAAATAATTCAATGAAAAAAAATCTTAAGAAAAAACATCTTAAGAAAATAAATTTAAATTTAAGTAGTAAAAAAATAATTGAACAACCTTTAAAAATACTCAAAAAAATAAATTTAAAAAAATTTGGAAAAACCACAGTAAAGTCTTTAACAAAAACCTACGAAAAATTTAAAAAAAAACAAAAACTAAAAGAAATAATTAGAATTAATCTTGAAAAAAAAGAAAAAATTAAAGTAATTAAGAGAGAGAAATTAAACCGAAAAAAGCAAAAAATAATAGAACAAAGAGAAATAAAAAAAAATCATTTAGATAAATTAAAAGAAGAAAAACAAAAACTTGAGAATCAAGAAAAACAAAAGTTAAAAATTGAAAAACAACACCAACAAAATCAAGAACAAAAAATTAAGATTGAAGAACAAAGGTTAAAAGCTGAAGAGCAAAAATTAAAAGACCAAGAGGGAAAAAAACTAAGAGAAGATGATCTAAAACTAAAAGAAGAAAAACTAAGATTAAAATTTTTAGAAAAAAAACGGATAAGACACGAGAAAGACAAATTAAAAAATGAAGAAGAAAGAGTTAAAAACTTAGAGAAACAAAAGGCAAAAGAAGAACTACAAAAAGTAAATGAAGAAAAACAAAAATTGAAAGATTTAGAGCTTAAACAACAAAAAGAAGAAGAGCTAAGATTAATAGAGGAAGGACGTAAATTAAAATACGAAGAACAAAAATTAAATGAGGCTGAACAAAAAATAAAAGAATTAGAAGCACAGAGATTAAGAGAAAATGAAATACAAATATTGAAAGAAAAAGAAGAACTAAGGTTAAAAGAAGAAACATTTAGATTAAATGAACAAAAAGAAATAGAAGAATTAAAAAAGTTAAGATTGAAAGATCAACAACAAAGAACAAGAGAAGAAGAACTTAAATTAAAAGAGACAGAACAAAAGCTAAAAGATTTAGAAGAACAGAAAATAGTTGAAGCTAGAATTGCAGAAGAAAAAAGAATTATAGAAGAAAATGAAAGAGTAAAAGAATGGGAAAGAAAATTTGATCTGGAGCAGATAAGAAAAGAAGAGGAGATAATTAAAAAATTTAGTGATAAAAAAATAAAAAATGAAGAATAATAAAAAATATTAATTAACCAAAGGTTTTCCTGTAGCTAAAGTATGTTTAATTCTTTCTTGAGTTTTTTTTGTTTCTATCAGTCTCATAAAAGAATCTAGTTCTAGTTTAAACATATCGTCTTCAGATAAAGTTTTATCTATTGTGGTATCTCCACCACTTAAAACGTTAGCTAATTCTTTACCTACTTTCATTCCATGATCTAAAATTATTTTATCATCATAAAGTTTTTCTAAAGTTTTAATCATTTCATCTTTAACTGCTTTTCCTGGAAGATTAAAACTATTTTCACTTGGTGTTTTAAAGTCTCTATTTTCTTCTATGATTTTTTTTGAAACCTCTAATAAACTATTTCTATTCATTATCTTTTTATCTTTTGCTCTTAAATATTTTAGGGGTTCTGCTTCGACTGGTGACGTTGCAGTTTTGGCATTTCCAATAATATCAAAAACTCTTAATGGGGCATAATGTGGATCTTTTTTAGCCTCTTCTGTTTCTAACCATCTTGCTAACATTTCTTTACATCCACCACCAGCAGGTACTAAGCCAACAATAGTTTCAACTAACCCAACAACAATATTAGTATGTGATGCAACAAAATTACTTTGTACCATAACTTCAAATCCACCCCCAAGTGTTAAACCTGACGGAGCAGAAATAACTGGGTGATCTGAATATTTAAGTTGTTTGCAAGTTTCTTGAAAATATTTAATAAATTTTTCTATAGATTTAAAATCTCTTTTGTCAGCATAATTCATTGTGTAACTTAAGTTAACACCTGCAGAAAATTGCATACTTTCATTAATTATTATTAAAGGTTTATCTGTTGCTTTATTTAAAGCATCCATTGAGTCGTAATCAAGCGCATTAGCTTTAGTTGTAAATTCAACAATATTGTAATCTTTAAACCTGTAAATTTTTGCAGAATCATTTCCATCAATACTTGTTGCTTTCTTTTTAACTTTTCCTAATGTTTCAATGTCAGTATACTTTTGTCTTTCACCATAAAATTTTTCATTTTTTGATTTTGCTAAATTTTCTAAGAAGTCAATATTTCCATATTCATCGACTTTATTAAAAAAATTATCCACGCCAATTTCTTCAAGCATTTCGAAAGGCCCTTTCGACCAATTAAAACCTAATCTCATGGCTTCGTCTATATCATTAAATTCTTTTGTAATTCCTGGAATCAAAGATGATGCATATTTAATAATTTTTGAAATAACTGACCATGCGTATTTTCCATATTTATCATCTCTATTAATCAAAGCTACTAAGTCTACTTTTCCAGATTTAATATTAATTTTTTTACTTGCATGATACTCACCTGTTTCAAGGTTCAATGCTTCCATTACTTTTTTTCCATCAGTTTTATTAATTCTATAAAAACCACCTTTACCTTTACGACCTGTATATCCTGTTTCTATTAATTTTTTTACTAAAGGAATTTCTTTTGCAACTTCATGAAAGTTATCGGTTTTTGGCAATTCTTTAATAAAACTCTTTAGGACATCTGCCATTAAATCTATTCCTATTAAATCATATAAACCAAATATTCCTGTTTTTGGGATTCCCATGGGTCTTCCAAAAATAGCATCAGCTTCCTCAATGGATAGCTTCATTTTGAATGCCTCCGTCATAGCAATTTGCATCGCATAAACACCCACTCTATTACCTAAAAAACCTGGAGTATCATTACAAACAATGGCACCTTTTCCAAGTTCAATTTCACAAAATTTTTTTAATGCATTTATTTTTTCTAAATCGTTATTTTCATTTTTAACAATTTCCAAAAGAGCCATATATCTTACTGGGTTAAAAAAGTGGGTAATACAAAAATCTTTTTTTTCTCCTTCTGTTAAGTTTTGAGATAAAACTTTGATAGGTATTGATGATGTATTTGAGGAAACTATTGCTCCCTTTTTTCTTTCTTTAAATATTTTCTCATAGATATCATGCTTAACATCTATTCTTTCAACAACAGCTTCAACTACCCAATCTGCTTCTTTTACCTCTGAAAAGTTTTCAAAAATATTACCTACTTTAATATTATTTATTTTTGATTTATCTAATAAAAGAGGAGGTTTTGACCTCTGGATATTATCTCTAGCTTTTTCACTTATATCAGTTTTTAAATCAAGTAAGGTAACTGGGATATTTGCATTGCATAAATGCGCAGCAATACCGCTACCCATTGTTCCTGAACCAATAACTACTACTTTTTTAATTTCCATAAGATTTAAAAATTGTAGAGATGTTTATAATAAAAAAATTAAAATTAGTAAAACGAATTACTGGTTGATTCCTCTTATTCTCTCAGATCTTCTTCTTAACAGTTCAGCTGTTACTAAAATTAAAGTAGACATTATAATTAAACATGTTGCTACAGCCATTATTGTTGGACTTAACTGTTCTCTTAATCCAACCCACATTTGAATAGGTATAGTTGTGTTTTCAAGTCCCGCTAAAAATAAAACAACTACAACTTCATCAAATGAAGTTACGAAAGCAAACAGTGCACCTGAAATAACACCAGGTAAAATTAATGGTAAAGTAATTTTCATAAAAGTATTTACTGGGTTGCTACCAAGACTTGCTGCTGCTCTTGTGACGCTGTGATCAAATCCAGTCAATGTTGCTGTAACTGTAATTACCACAAATGGTGTTCCTAAAACGATGTGTGCTAAGATAATACCAGTATGTGTTGCAGCTAATCCTACTTTTGCCATAAAGAAAAATATTGCTGTTCCTGAAATAATCAATGGAACAATCATTGGTGATATTAATAAAGCCATGAATGCTGCTTTATATGGCATATGTCTACTACTTAAACCTAAAGCAGCAACTGTTCCTAGTATAGTTGATCCAATTGTTGCAAAGAAAGCAATGATAATACTATTTTTTGCAGCAAGTCCCCACGGGTTTTTGGTTCCCCAAATCATGTCTTCATACCATCTTAATGAAAACCCATCTGGGTCTAACGCTAACATTTTTGCTGAAAAATGAATATATTGCTCAGCATTAAAAGAAAGTGGCAAGATTACAAAA
>Ga0209709_10003344_pt1 | contig 13366 bp, 10 predicted proteins | sample ArcticOcean_MG_C_2_FD_187435 | JGI IMG/M metagenome (GOLD analysis project Ga0209709, IMG submission 187435) | Marine microbial communities from western Arctic Ocean - ArcticOcean_MG_CB4_136 (SPAdes) (version 2) | ecosystem: Environmental > Aquatic > Marine > Oceanic | place: Arctic Ocean... | reverse complement strand
GAGTCATATCACTTGGAAACGTTCCCTTTCTTCCACCAATATCTATTAAGACGGCATCGCCATACTCAACTTTTCTGTCACCAGTATGATGATGAGGAAAGGCGCCATTTGGACCTGAACCGACAATACAAAATTGAGGTTTTGCGCCTTCAGATATAAAGTGATTGTTTATTGCCTCTCCAATTTCAAGCTCAGTTACCCCCTCTTTAATTGCGGCAAATCCAGCTTGCATTGCGCGATCATCAATTAATGCATTTTCTTTAAGGTTAATAAACTCTGTCTGATCTTTTCGCATCCTTAAGGCGCCAATTGTGGAGCCCGTAAACTCATAGGTTGGATTTGGCAGTTCATCTATAACGATTAAAGCAAAGTGAGAGCGCATTGCCTCATCTATGGCAATGTGTTTTGCATTAGTTTCACCAATATATAAAAGCGCCTCTTTAAGAGCTTGATCTGGACCATCTTCATCCTTCCAGATATTAATTGCAATATCAGTTTTCTTTCTTACATCTTCAGCATTTACTGACGGCATCAAAAATGTCTCTTTTTCTTTTCCTATTAAAAGCATACATGGCCTTTCATCCGGGTAAGGACTAAAGCCTAACAACCATCTCATATGTGTTCCTGGTCCAAGAACAAGTAGGTCGACATTACTGTCTTTCATTCGAAGTCTAAGCGAATTTATTTTATTTTGCATAAGTTCTTAATTATCTGAAGCTCTACCTAATTAGAAAAAATATTGTAATCCTGAATTATGCCTCTGTCAGACCGTAAACTTTTCTTGCAACTTCAGGCGTTATTAACTCATTTTTAAGATCTTCTTTTACCTGTGCATGGTCTCTAGATTTTGGATCTCCCAAGCCACCACCATTTCCAGTAACAACTCTAATGACATCGTCTTTTTTAAGGCCAAGCCCTGAAACAAATGCAAATCTTTCACTCTTTCCATTTAAAGGAAGGTGTTCAACATAGTTGGACGACCCTTCATTTCCTCCATCTAACGACCAAGCAGGGAATTTTGATCTTGTATAGCCAGCAGTTAAGTATCCATCTTCAGCACGTATGCGATAATCCATAACAATCCCCCTTCCTCCGGTATATTTTCCTTCACCTCCAGGCTGAGTATTAAGGGACATTTGGTCTACCCAAAGCCCATTTCTAGCTTCATTAATTTCAGCAGGACAGTTATAGGTCTCACCGTGAAAGCCACAAAACATTGCATTGTTGCCATCAGCTCCATCACGACCACCCCAGCCTCCAACTTGAGCTTCAACAATAGTGTATTGTTTGCCAGTATCTGGATGGGTACCACCAATAAAGGTTCCACATACTGAGGCAAAGTGACCTGCTGATAATCTTTCAGGCATAAATTTCGCTAAACATCGCCACATTAGGTCATAAACCCTTAATTCAACTTCATAATAGAAGCCAAGTGGAGCAGGTTCCTGAGCGTCAAATACAGTTCCAGGCTCAGTAATGAGTTCAATAGGCCTAAAAGATCCACCATTGCATGGTGAATATGGATCAGTCATAGATTTAAAAATCATTTGTGCAGCAATCATTACTCCATCTCTTGTTGAATTAACTGGAGAGGATAATTGTTTAGGGTTATCCCTTAAATCAACAGTAAAAAGGTCATCACTAATTGTAATTTTTACATTATAAAAACTACCATCATCTTGCTCTTCTGATAGCTCAAATACCCCATTAGTAAGTTTTGATAATTCTCTGCGAGATCCTTTCTCACCAAAATCCATAAACTCTACCATTGCTCTTTCAAAGACGTCAACTCCATATTTTTTTGCTAGTTCTTGAAGTCGTTTTGTTCCAATCCTAACCGCGGCAATTTGCGCCCAAACATCGCCATAAATCGTATCTGGCATTCTTGAATTAACTATCAAGATATCCATAACAGATTGGATGGTTTTGCCTTTACTTATTACCTTAATAGCAGGAAGTCTTATTCCTTCTTGAAATATTTCAGTTGCATCTCCAGTCAGTGAGCCAGGGGCCATTCCACCTACATCGGAATTGTGAGCAATATCTGCAGTCCAAGCTATGAGTTTTCCATCAGAAAAAACTGGCATTGCAAGAACGATATCATTTAAGTGAGTAACCCCTCCATAATATGGGTCGTTTGTCATAAAGACATCACCTTCTTCAATATCACCAGGGTTATTATATTTTTGTAATAATACTTTTACCGCCTTGTCTAATACTCCAATAAAAGCTGGAATTCCAGCTCCAGATGCAGCAATTTCACCATCCGAATCCATTATCCCAGTGCCCATATCCAAAACTTCATAGATAATTGAGCTCATAGCTGTTTTGCGGATAGATGCAAACATTTCATCTGCCGTAGCCTGAAGAGAGCTCTGAATAATTTCTAGAGTTATAGGGTCATATTCTATATTTTTTTTCATTTTTTCTCCTTAGTGTAGCCAATAGCTACTGAAACTATAATTCAATATGTATATTTGAATAACCATCAATATACACGTGATTTTCTGGATGTACAACTGTAGTTGAGCCCGAGTCTTCAATTATTGCAGGACCATTAAATTCCATTCCTGGTTGAAGTTTTTCTCCATCATAAAGCTTTGCCAAGTGGATTCCTTCAAGGGCATAATCTACTTCCCTTTCACCCTTTTGAGCTTCTTTTTCAAGAACTCCTCTGTTTTTCATTTCTTTCATTGTGAGCTTTCCTACTTCAGAAGTTGCAACAACATGAATTCCAACGAGCTCCACTGGCATATCGAGTCGATATGTATATTCATGTTCATAAGTTTTATGAAACTCAGCCTCTATCTTGATAATTTGTTGGTCTGAAATAGCACTATTTGACAGCTGAACTTCTGTGGTATGTTCTTGATTTTTGTATCTAAAATTACCATAGCGTGTAAATTTAATATTTATTTTTTTAATACCTTCTGATTTAAATTGAGCTATTGCTTGAGACTCGACTTCTGAAAAAGCTAATTCAATATTATTCCCTGCCCCTTCTACTAGATCAGCAAGGTGTGTAATAAAGTAATCACGTCTTAGGTCTGACATCATCATTCCCCATGCAGAAAATACAGAGGCTGCAGCTGGAATAACAACTTTTTTAGCTCCTAACTCTTGTGCTAGGGCGACAGCATGCATTCCACCTCCACCTCCAAATGCAACCAAGACGAAGTCACGAGGATCAAAACCCCTATTAAGAGAGACTAACTTTAATGCATTAATCATATTATTATTTGCAATTCTTATTATTCCTCTTGCGGCTTCAGTAGCTGAAACCCTTAACCCTTTACTAACCCTTTCTAGAGATGATTCAGTAGATTTCATATCTGCCTTAATAGAGCCCCCACAAAAGTAGTCTTTATTTATTCGGCCTAGTTTCAAGTTGGCATCTGTTGTTGTTGCTTCATCACCGCCTTTACCATATGCTGCTGGACCAGGAATCGCTCCAGCTGATTGTGGGCCAACATGAAGCTTATTAAACTCATCAACCCAAGCAATAGAGCCTCCACCATTACCAATCTCAACTAGATCAACCACTGGAACCATAATTGGATATCCAGCACTCTTGCCATCCTTTTCTATCCAGTAATTAGTCATAATCTTGACTTTTCCATTTTCAATTAGAGAGCATTTAGCAGTTGTCCCCCCAATATCTAGGGCAATGACGTTTGGTTCATTAATTAATTTACCTAATTCAGCTGCGCCCCAAAAGCCTGATGCAGGACCAGATTCAACCATAGTTATTGGAACTCGGGAGACAGCTTCTAAGGAGTCCACGCCACAATTAGACTGCATAATATAAGGACTTCCTTTGAATCCTTTTTCACTTAATCCAGCAGCAAGTTGTCTTAAATATTTTTCTGCAGCTGGTTGAACATAGGCAGAAAGAACTGTAGTACTAGTTCTTTCATATTCTCGCCACTCTCTTGTAATTTGATGAGAGGAAACTACGGCAACTTCAGGCCATAAATTTTTTACTTCTTTCATCACAATCTCTTCATGAGTAAAGTTTGCATAGCTATGTAAGAAACAAATAGCAACTGCAGCAACTCCATCTGATTTAAAGTCATCTAGAATAGAAGGTAGTGAAGACATATCAAGTGGCTCACTTTCTTCACCCTGATAACTCATTCTTCCTGGTAATTCACGACGAAGGTATCGCGGTACAAATGGAACAGGTTTTTGATAATTTAAATTAAAAAAATCTGGCCTATTTCCACGAGCAATTTCAAGGCTATCACGAAAACCTTTTGTTGTTATTAGACCAACCTTAACTCCTTTCCTTTCTGTAATTGAATTAATAACTACAGTGGTTCCATGCGCTAAAAAATCAACCTCAGAAGGGTCTATTTGGCCTTTTTCTAGAACATTTAAAACCCCAGTTTCAAAATCTGGTGGGGTGGTATCAGTCTTTGCAGTAACAATCGAATGTTTCCCCGTTTCTCCATCAGTTTTGAAGCAAACAAGATCAGTAAAAGTTCCACCAACATCAGTTGCAACTCGAATTATCGATTTTTTCATAGTTATCCTGTTTTATGTTTTAACGAATTTAATAAAAAGCATGCTAAGGCTGGAAGCTTAAAATGCTCAAGCTCTTTAATCTTTTCTGAGGTAAAGTAATTTTCTTCGTGCAGGCAATTCATTGTTCCAAGTAAATTGCCTTCAACAATAATTGGAAGGTTGATTACAGATTTACAGCCCAAATCTTCAATCACTTGATAGTCAGAAAAAACTTTTTCTATGTCATTAATAGTATTTGCAACAAAATGTTCACCCTTATCTAAAACAATTTCAGTCCAAGCTGACTTTATAATAGGTTTTGTGCCAGATACTGGGTACTCGACCGGCATATTAGAGAAAATTCTTTGAGCTTTAGCATTAGGAATATCAAATGTTGTCATGGTAAAGAGCTTTATGCCAATAAGCTTATTTACTAAATCATAGAGCGCTCTAAAAGAATCGTCTGGATCGCTCGATAAAGACTTATAAAATTGTGAATAATCAACCATAAATTAAATATTTCTCATCATTTCTTTATTGAATGGATGTTTAAGTCCATGCTAATATCTTTTTCAAATATTAAGTTGCCACGACAATCAAAGACTCCAGGAATTTCCTTGCTTACTTCGTGATCTCCAAAAACATTCATTGTGCAAACATGAATTAGAGTTGTTACGTTGTCAGTATGATTCCAAGCTGAATGACTTTTGGACGAATCAAAGTGAAGTGAGTCTCCAGTTTCAAGAATATTTACCTTGCCATCTATATATATTGTAATAGCCCCTTTTAGAATGTAGAAAAACTCCTCACCCTCATGACTTACTGATTCTGTTTTGTGGCCAGGTAGCTCATGAATAATTACACTATTAAGGGTATGCCCCGGGAATGAGTCCGATAACCGTTCATATTGTAATCCATTTTTATTAATTGTATAAACATCACGTTCCCGATGTCGAGTAATTGGTGACTTACTTTTTGGCTGGCTAAGAAAGTTTGAAACATCAGATTTCAGGTAATGAGCAATGGCAGTTAAAGATGTTAATGAGGGAGAGGTTAGCCCTCTCTCTACCTGAGAAATAAATCCTATAGATAATCCTGATGCATTAGCTACTTCTTTCATTGATAGTTTTAGCTCTTTTCGACGCAACCTTAGTCTTGCTCCAAGAGTGTTTTCAGGATCTTCTTGAATCACATGTGTACTTAGTTTTGCGTTCATAGGTTCTTAGTTAAATTATAGTATAGGTAAAATATATTACCATAAATTTCTTACTATTTTCAAAAATTGAGTTTTAAAATCAATAATTTTAGTATAACTAAAATAAATTAGAAGTTTGAGTAAAAATGTGTTAATATTAAATTTCCAGTTAATCTAGTTCATAGTTAACTAGAGCTATTTATTATAAAAGGAGAATTATATGAATATTAAAAGTAGTAAAAAAACTGTAGGTACTATTGCTTCAATGTTTTTGGCAATTTTATTTACATTCAGCTCAAATGCAGTTTATGCAAAGAGCTATGAAGTGGCTTATTTATCAGCAAGTTCTGCTAATACTTGGCTTGGAGCTTCAGTGAAAACAATGGAAGCAGTAGCTGCATCTAATGATATAAATATCACAGAGTTTGACGGACAGTTTGATCCAGCAAAACAAAATGCACAGCTTCAAGACATAATTGCCTCGGGTAAATACCAAGGCATCATTGTTTGTGCGGCATACGGTGTAGGAATGATTCCAGACCTTAAAGAAGCTATAGCAGCAGGTATTGAAATTGTGGTTCTTAATCAAATTGTTGGTCCTAATTTAAATACGTCGGATCCACAAGTTGAAGGAATTGCTGCATCTGTTTTAGCGTCACCTTATAGATCAGGCCAGCGTCATGGAGAGCTAACTGTGAAGGCTTGTGAAGGCGATGATAATTGTGAAGTAGTATTTATATATGGTATTAAAGGAATACCAATTGATGATGCAATTAGACAAGGGTTTGATGATGTAATTTCTCAGCATCCTTCGATCAAAGTTATAGCTGAGGGAGAAGGAAAGTATCTCGGCCCTGAAGGTGGTATTACTGCTACTCAGGACATTCTTAGTATAAACAGTTCATTTGATGTTATGGTTGGTGCAGATCAATCAATACAAGGAGCTGCGATTGTTTTAGCTGATGAAGGAATGACAGGCAAAGTTAAGCTGATTGGCTTAGGTGGTTCTGCACCAGCAATTGAAGGCATTAAGGATGGCTCATGGTTTGGTGGAGTTTATGGTGCACCAGGAGACGAGGGAAGATATGCTATGGAAGCGATGGTTGATGCTCTGAAAAATGGTGTTGATCAGGGTGGAATTGATCCACTTACAAGTGTTCCTGATAATGGCTTAATTACATCTGGAAATGTATTTAAATTTTCAGCTCAGTGGGATGGCTAATATATAAACCCAAGGCCCTTAGTAGAGATGTAAAGTTTACTAAGGGTTTTGGCTCCTTAAAGAGCATAGATACTAGTCTAAATTTTGTAATATAAGAAACTTTAGTGGGCTAGTAAATCTAAGAAAAAACTAGGGGAGGTTTAAGCATGAAAAGTAATAATTCAACTCAAAAAATAATGTATTTAAATCCAGTAGGTTTTGATGCCTATGATGCGTTTTTTGCAGAAATGATACAAAAACACAAATTTCCAAATTCAGAAGTTCAGGTAGCCTCACTTTCCCCATCAGTAGGGAAAATGGATAATTTAGAGTACAGGACTTATAATGCACTTATAGCTACAGACCTTATTAAGGCCACAAGACAAGCATCAGTCGAAGGATTTGACGCACTAATTATTGGATGTTTTTATGACCCATTCTTACTTGATTCTAGAGAGATTTCTGGCGATATGATTGTTGTTGGGCCATGCTATTCTTCGATTGAGGTCGCATTAAAACTATCCAACTCTTTCTCTGTTATTATAGGACAAAAAAAATGGCAGCATGAGATGCAATCTACAATAGTAGAATATGGTTTTGGAGAACATCTAGCCTCGTTTAGAGATGTTGGTATGACTGTTCCAGAGTTTCAGAAAGACCACAACCTTACAGAAAAAAAATTAATGGAAGCAACTCGTCTTGCAATAGAAGAAGATGGTGCCGAATCTATAATATTAGGTTGTACATTAGAATTTGGTTTTTTTGAAAAAATTCAAAATAAATTTAATATTCCAGTCATCGACCCCTCAATAGCCTCATTAAAACAAGCTGAGCAAGCCGCCATTTTAAAGAATCAATTTGGCTGGAAACCTTCAAGGCAATGGAGCACTGAAGCGCCATCTGAAGATGATATGGATCGCTTTGGTTTGTTTCAAGAAGACTATCAATTCGGAAACCGTATAATTGTTAAATAACTATTAAGTATAGTGAAAAAGCCAAATAGTAGCCCCAGTAGGCTTGTTAGTTTTGACAAAGTTAATAAGAGCTTTGGAGCAACCAATGCGTTAATAGACTGTTCTGTGTCTTTTGAGGTGGGGAAGATACACGCCTTGGTTGGAGAAAATGGAGCTGGAAAATCTACCCTAGGGAAGCTTATTCTGGGTGTACATAAACATGACTCAGGAGTTATTAAAGTAGATGATAGTGAGGTTTATTTGTCTTCACCAAGGGATGCTGTAGAGCTAGGCTTGGTAGGAATTTCACAAGAGCTATCATTATTACCAGACCGGTCAGTGGTTGATAATATTGCTATAGGGAGAGAGACAACTATAGGGCCATTTGTATCAAGCAAGCAGACACTAGAAAAAGTACTAGCTGTCATGGAAAAATATGATCTTTATATCGATCCTAGTAGGCTTGTGGGCTCATTGTCAGTAGCAGACCAGCAAAAGGTTGAGATTCTTAGAGCGCTTAATACTAACGCGCGCTTAATTGTTTTTGATGAGCCAACTGCTCGTTTAGCTAGCCATCAAGCTGAGCAGCTTCATACCCTTGTGAGATCCCTCGCAGATTCTGGCACAGTAGTAATTTATATCTCTCATTTCCTTGAAGAAGTTCTTAAAATATCAGACACTATCTCACTATTAAGAAATGGTAAAAAAGTTAGAACTGGACCAACATCCAATGAAACTAAAAAAAGCCTTATTGAGGGAATGACAGGAAGTGATGCTGGCAATTTATTTCCAAAAAAACCAAAAATAAATGCCAATAGTGAAGTTATTTTGAAGGTAAAGGGCCTTTCCCGTATAAATGAATTTAAAGATATTTCATTTGAACTAAAAAAAGGAGAAATCCTTGGAATTGCAGGACTAGTTGGCTCTGGTCGCAGTGAGTTAGCACATGCTATTTATGGCAACAGAGTGCCAGATAGTGGCTCTATAGAATTGTATGGTAAAGAATTTATAGTAAAGGATGTTGCACATTCAATAAAAAATGGTATGGCAATGGTTCCAGAGTCGAGAAGAGATCAAGGACTAATATTAGAGCGCTCTTTACTAGAAAACACATCATTACCATATTTGAAAAAATTTACCTCTTGGCTTTATGGTCTTAATAAGAGTGAAGAATATACTGAAGTAGACGCAAGTTGTTTAACAACAATGATCAAACATAGTGGGCTAGAAAAAGAGGTTCAGTATTTATCGGGTGGAAATCAACAAAAAGTTTTATTTGCAAGGGCTGCGATGGGAAAGCCTAGACTTCTTCTAGCAGATGAGCCAACACGAGGAGTTGATATTGGCGCTAAAAAAGTTATTTATGAATTAATATCACAACTATCAAAAGTTGGAGAGGCCGTTATAATTATTTCATCAGAAGTTGAAGAAATTATTGGAGTTGCTCATAGAACTCTTGTTATGTCACGTGGGAAGATTGTAGCTGAGCTCAGTGGAGACGAAATAACTAAGACCGCTATAATGGAAGCGGCTTTTAAAGAAGGTTAATCTTATGAATAATGTAATAGATTTATTAAAAAAGAATGGAATAGTAATAATCACAGTAGTTCTTTTTATTGGCTTAGCAGTAACTACTGAAGGCTTTTTTACTGAGCGTAATCTTAGAAACATACTTGATCAACAATCCACAATTTTGATTGCCGCTTCATTTATGACTATTGTTATTATTTCTGGCAATTTTGACATATCAGTTTCATCAATTTTTGTCGTTTCACCCTTGTTTGCTTTGCTTGTTGAAAACGCAACTGGCAATATTTATCTAGCAGTGATGGCGGGAATTTTTATAGGGCTTGCAATGGGGGCATTTAATGCAATTGTTGTGACTTATTTGAAAGTTAATTCATTTATAGCAACACTAGCCACTTCGTTTATGTTCTTTGGATTAGGCTACCTTATTAGTGATAGGTCTTTAATGAGACCCATGGGAGATGCGTATCAACAAATTGCTCGTACAAAGTTTTTTGACATAACTTCTGCTACTTGGCTTGCATTGATAATAGTAGTTATGGCAAGCATTATATTAACGCAAACGCGATTTGGGCGTAATGTTTTTGCTACTGGTGGAAATCAAGAGGCTGCTCGATTGGCAGGCGTTAATGTTTCTAGAGTGCAAGCTGCAACATTTATTTTACTTGGTGGTGCTTCTGCTCTAGCAGGGATTGTGAGCTCCTCAAGGTCTATTTCTGCCCAACCATCCGATGACTTTAGTTTTATATTTTCGGTATTAACAGCAGTTATAGTTGGCGGTACTTCAATAGCTGGAGGAAGGGGGGCTGTTTGGAGGACTGTTACAGCGGCATTCTTTTTAGCGTTTATGAGTAATGGATTTAATTTGAATCAGATTGATCCACTTTGGCAAAGGATAATTTTAGGCCTTGTAATTGTTATTGCTGTAGCAATTGATTCTTGGTCTCAACGTAAAAATGTTTAAATACTGATATGAAAAGAGTTGGAGAATACAAATGATTAGAGTGGGAGTAGATGTAGGTGGAACAAATACTGACGCCGTAGTAATGGATGGAAAAAAGTTTTTAGGAGGCGCTAAGCGCAGCACTACAACTGACATCCTAACTGGAGTTGAAAACGCAATTAAAGCGGCCTTAATTGAAGCAAAAACTGCCTCTACTAGAGTGGATGTGTTGATTATAGGAACGACTCATTTTGTTAATGCATTGATTCAGAGAACAAAGCTTGCTCAAACGGGATTAATTAGAATGTGCTTACCATCAGGAAGCTCTATCTTGCCATTTGCTGACTGGCCAAAATCACTTGTTGATGGCATGAGTGGCTCTTATAAGCTCATCAAGGGTGGTTACGAGATGGATGGAAGTGAGATAACTCAATTGGATCATAGTGAACTTATCGGTGCTGCCCAAGAATTATTTGACTTAGGGTGTAAGCAAGTTGCAATAAGTTCAGTTTTTGCTACAGTTAGGGGTGATATGGAACAAGAGGCCTTTGATGTCTTAAGTAAGGCAGTACCTGGGATAAGTATCACACTTAGCAAAAGTATTGGTGGGATGGGTTTACTAGAAAGAGAGAATGCTGCAATTATTAATGCATCCCTTAGGCCCTTAGCAAAAGAAGTAGTAGATTCTTTTCAAATGCTGAAGGAAAACATAAGTCTTTCATGTCCAATGTTTTTCACTCGAAATGATGGGACTTTAATTGAAGCATCTGAGGTAATAGAACTACCTGTTCTAACTTTTGCATGTGGACCTACAAATTCTATGCGCGGAGCGGCATTTCTTACGGGCCTAAAAGACGCTCTAGTAGTTGATATTGGTGGAACAACTACAGATGTTGGTGAGGTTCAAGATGGATTTCCTAGGCTAGCAGGAACCTCTGTTATGGTTGCTGATGTTCGAACTAATTTTGCAATGCCAGATGTAATAAGTATTGGTTTGGGAGGCGGGTCTATTGTTAATGAGAAAGATACAATGTCTATTGGACCGATTTCTGTTGGGCATGATCTTCCTTATAAAGCAAAGGTATTTAGTGGCGACACATTAACTGCAACTGATTTAGCAGTTGCTGGAGGTCGATGTAAGGTGGGCGAAGTTATGCCACCACCAATAAATTCACTTGATAAATTACTTGAAATTATGGATAAGATGATTTCAGATCAAGTTGCACGAGCAAGGACAAGTAACAAAGATATACCAGTTATTGCAGTTGGAGGAGGAAGCGTTATGATGCCATCTAAGGTAGATGGTCTTAAAGTCATTTGTCCGCCCCATAATGATCTTGCTAACGCTGTTGGAGCTGCAATTGCTCAAGTAAGTGGCCAGGTATCAAGAGTAGTTTTACTTAATGATAGTATTAATCGTGATAGCGCTATTAAAGAAGTTACTGATGAGGCTACAAAGCTTGCAGTTAAAAGACATGCCGACCCTAAATCTATTTCTGTTTTAACAGTATCAGATATGCCTTTATCTTATTTACCAGGCAATAATTTATTAATTAACGTGACCGTTGTTGGTGACCTTTTAATGGAGGAAATTTAATGACTATAAAAAAAATATCATATGTTGATAGTAAATCAATAAATGCAATCGCTATTGGAGGTGCAGTTCTAGGTTCTGGAGGAGGAGGTGACCCGTATGTTGGAAGATTAATGACCCAGCAAAGCATGAATGAGTCTGGAGGTGTTAATGTAATAGATATTGAATCATTGCCAGATGATGCATTAATTTTGCCCATTGCTATGATGGGAGCGCCGACTGTTATGATAGAGAAATTTCCATCAGGCAATGAATTTGCTCAATTAATACCAATGATTGAAAAGATGCTTACTAAACCAGTATCAGCTATTTTATGTATTGAGGCTGGGGGTTTAAATTCTACAATACCTTTTGCAGCAGCATCCAAATTGGGGCTACCAATAATCGATGGAGATGCTATGGGACGAGCTTTTCCTGAGCTTCAAATGGTGACATTTACTTTGGGTGGTATAAGTGCAACACCGATGGCCATGGTTGATGAAAAAGGAAATGGTTGTAATTATGAAACTATCAGCAATGTCTGGACTGAAAAACTTGCTCGTGCAATCACTATTGAGATGGGTGGGTGTGCAATGTGCAGCCTTTATCCAGTTTCAGCTAAGCAATGTAAGGATTATTTAATTAAAGGAAGCATATCTTTAATCCATCATATTGGCTCTATTATAGAAAAAAATGGCTTTAAAGCTTATGAGATATTGGTTCAAGAGCTAAATGGAAAACACCTTTTTAAAGGAAGAGTTAGAGATGTTGAAAGACGGATGGAAGGAGGTTATAACAGAGGAATTGTTAAGCTTGAGGGAGTTGATGATTTTGCTAATCGTGAAGCCAAAGTTGATTTTCAAAATGAATTTTTGGTTGCTACCGAGGGAGATAATGTCCTTGCTACTACGCCAGACTTGATTTGCATGTTTGATGCTAATACAGGCTCGCCTGTTACAGCCGAAACAATAAAGTATGGCTTAGCGGTTAATGTATTGGGGTTGCCATGTGATCCAATTTGGCAAAGTGAAAAAGCTATAGAGATGGTTGGGCCTCGTTATTTCAAATATGACATTGACTATAAGCCACTATAACTAGCTTATATATTAAATAAGTACTTCATCAGCAAAACAAGCAGACTGAGATTTTCCATAAGTTTCCCTTACTGGCTCAGATACCATACAACTCTTATAAATAAATTAAATTATAGATTCAATTTTAGGCATTAGCCTAATAAGTTCCTTAGTATATGGGTGTTCTGGATTGTTAAATAACTCCTCAGTTTCTTTTGTCTCACAAACACTTCCATTTTTAAGCACTACAATTCTATTACACATTTGTCTAATTACAGGAAGATCATGACTAATAAACAACATAGTAAGGTGAAGCTCATCTTGAATATCTTTTAAAAGATTTAATACCTGTGCTTGAATACTAACATCCAAAGCAGAAGTAGGCTCATCACAAA
>Ga0209709_10003343_pt1 | contig 13366 bp, 8 predicted proteins | sample ArcticOcean_MG_C_2_FD_187435 | JGI IMG/M metagenome (GOLD analysis project Ga0209709, IMG submission 187435) | Marine microbial communities from western Arctic Ocean - ArcticOcean_MG_CB4_136 (SPAdes) (version 2) | ecosystem: Environmental > Aquatic > Marine > Oceanic | place: Arctic Ocean... | reverse complement strand
GCAGGTAGTCTTCCACAGTGAGAATCTCGATACGAAAGTCTGCCGGAAGATCTCGGAGGTGAAACACACGGGGTTGAGAAACATCTTGAAATTTCAAGCAAAAACATCTTGAAATTTCAAGCAAAAATTTATCTTGAAATTTCAAGCAAAAACTTATCTTGAAATTTCAAGCAAAAACAATCTTGAAATTTCAAGCAAAAACATCTTGAAATTTCAAGCAAAAAGCAAAAACTTATCTTGAAATTTCAAGCAAAAACTAATCTTGAAATTTCAAGCAAAAACAATAAAGACCAATATCTCCGAACCGGAATAGAGGAATAGCCCACCGGTGGCTATTCCCCTCTAAGCTGACCAAACTAATATTCCAGAAAATTTAACTGAACAAAAAGCGGAAAAAAAGATCTTTAAAACATGCACGCTAAATTCTGACATTGGTAGTGCGCGCAGAGCGCCTCTGCCCGAGCAGTCTTGCAAGCTTTGCTTTGTGCGGCACGTTCGATGGCAGGCCCTTGCGGTACGTGGCGCCGTTGCGCAAGCATATTTTGACTATCTTGACAATATTTCTGTGAACCGGTTTCTCTATAGCAGTCTGGAGAATGGTCTGGTAATTCAAGCCGCCAGCCTCATCCGCAAAGTTCATGTGTCGTTGGTCCAGCTGTGCAAAATACGTTAGCAAGGCAACATTGTCTTTGTTGCGGAGCAAAGGGACCGGATCGATGAGCTCCAGCGGTGCGTTGTGCTGGATAAACACTTTCAAAAGATCAAATGCCTTGACGTTCTCCGAGTATGCTAAATGCTGAGTAAATGCTGAATCACCCTCGTCCTCGTTGTACCGCAAGATCTGTCTGAGTTGGTACGCCAGTTCGGTCACACCTTCCACCGTGGAAGGCTCTCCTCGTGCTAGTTGGCGCCTAGTACGCCTGTCTCTGGCGGGAATTGTGCTCATCTCCTTCAGAAGTGCATCTACGGATCTAATAAAGCGACGAGTGGTGTGGCGAGGTCGTCCGATTATTTCGCACACTATGTTGAGCACTCCGTCTACCAACTGTTGCTTTGTAAGGTTGTCCACCATTTGAAACAGTTGCGTGATTTCGTCCGTCATGCAGTTCCAGAGCATGCAGTGCAGCACGGGGAATCCGGCGAATTTAAAATATAACGGTATATCGGGATAATATTCTTCATGTGGATTCAAACTCAGGGATACAAGTGCGTACGTCTTGTCCTGCGAGCTCGATTCTTGTTGGAACAGGTCGAGCAATTTGCGCAACCATTTTGGCCTGAACACGCCGCATACTGTTAACACTTTGCTGTCATTAATTAACTCTAAATCTATATAATAGTCGCCGGACTTGAGATTGTTCGAACCGTCGATGAGCATTTGTTCGTCGTCCTCGAGATCCATGTCAAATACAATCGGGTGTCGCAAACACTTTCTGATGATCGCGTCGTCGCCGTGCACCAATGCCGCGACCAATTTGTGTGTGTTCAACTCGGGCGTGATACCGCATATCTGGATGATAGTGTCTGTGTTGTACTTGTGCCGACAATTGGGGCACTCATTGTGGGTACCCGACTCGAATTCCTCGTCCGTGTCTGCGTTCACTGAAAGCACGGGTTTGTGAAACCACTTGCAGATGCACGCTTCGTGAAAACGGTAGCGGCACTGGTCGCACTCGAAATAGATGTCTTCATCTTTGACCGTATGTTGACAGACGGTGCATGTTGGCCCTTCGTCTTCTTCTTCTTCTTCGTCGCTGTCTTCGTCCTGAAACCGGTTGTTTTGAGACTGCCTCCACGCAACGATAGCGTCAAAATACTCCTTGGTCGTTGCAAAGTCTTTTCTTTGTGGCATGGCACCACCGGACATAAATTGAAGCAATTTTTTGTTGAAATTGCGTCGAGCGATCGGACATCGAGGCGTGTTGCGCAGACTGCGCCTCTCTCTCGAAAGCAGAAACATTTTAATATGTTGTATTAAAAAAAATGTATTAAAATATTAAAAAAAATATTTTTTTTTTAGTTATAAAATGTCGTTTTATTTTCGTCAATCATCGTTGCCCTCGATATCCTCCACGACCTGATCGACCACACTGGTCAGTACTGAGGATACGGTGGCAGCTTGTTGTTGTGCTTGTTGTTGTGCTTGTTGTTGTGCTTGTTGTTGTGCTTGTTGTTGTGCTTGTTGTTGTGCTTGTTGTTGTGCTTGTTGTTGTGCTTGTTGTTGTGCTTGTTGTTGTGTTTGTTGTTGTGCTTGTTGTTGTGCTTGTTGTTGTGCTTGTGCTTGCTGTACTTGTTGTTGTGCTTGTTGATGTGCTTGTTGTTGTGCTTGTTGATGTGCTTGCTGTACTTGTGCGGAAACGGTTGCCGCCTTTTGCTCGGCGCCGTGCAGAAAGGACGTGCTGAGCGCACGCAGATCTTGCACATTTTGAGATCCAGAGGATATCGCAGCCATGGTCGACTGGGCCGCCACCATGCCGCCGATCGCGTCCTTTGGTAGAGATGGTCTTTGCATGAGGTCTTCCATCGTTTGAGCGCGTGCCAGTGCGGCCTGAATGTCTTTGTCCCTGCGTCGCCTCCTTCTCGGGTTTGAGTATTCGCTGCTCGTTGACGAATCTTCTTCTGATTCGGGCACGAAGATAGTAATTTCCTCCAAACCGTTCACGATGGGCGGTTTCTTGAGGGGGTTCTTTTTGTATTTGTGACGGAAGGCGGACAGCACCTTTATCGGGATCAGTTGGCTGAGTTCGTTGAGCCGTTCAAACGAGTCGTTGACGATTTTAATCAAATCTTTGGCTTGGATTCGCTGCTGCCGGGGCAACCCGAGTTCAACTTTGACGAATCGGTACAGTTTCGCGTACTCCAAATAAGAGTTTCGGTGGTTCTCTGCGCGTCTCGAGAAAGAGAAATAAGCTTGAATGGTACCCAATACACCGGAGAGCAGAGAAAGGCCGCCTACGACTTTGAGCGCGTTCTCTTCGTTGGCCTCTCCGAAAAGTGACTTCGCGCTCAGCGTAAGCGACCCGCACAGGGTGGAGAGTACAATCACGGGTAGGTCGATCCACTGGGCCTTTGAAGAGTAGATCGCCTCTGCCGACTTGTGCAGCATGGACAGGCAGAGCGACTGCTCTCCCAATTCTTTAAAGTAGCTTTCGAGGTTTTTGGTCCAACGGACTCGAGACGACGACGTGTTCATGGTCGCTGTCTTTTATACACGGGAACTGGAAAAAAAATCAGGGCAACTGGCGCACAGTGATTTGGTGCTGGTGCACACGCGCAAATACCGAGAAAAAATCGTCACATATGCACACGTCGGTCACCGTACACTGCGTATTGCACCCTCCGAAGCTTACCATGCCGTCACACGTGCCACACATCAATCCCGGAAGTCCCGGACATTCTGTCTCAGCCCGCGCGATGCGTAGGAGTTCTGTAAAACGAATGGTAACACGCTGGACGATGACGTGGTCGGTGGACATGTTGAAACGGTATGTAATTTAAATTATATATTTTTTTTATTGTGGTGTAAAGAAAGTTTATTAAATATGTATATGACACGAGCAAAAACACGAGCATCACAATCAATTGCAACTTTGCAGCGCCGTTGGAGAATGTACCACGCGCGAATAGACCCAATCACGCGAGAACGCGTGCGATTTCCCGTATTTGTCCATGCATTCGAGGGCGGCGATTCTGTATTTTCCGCCAACACGTTGGCAGAATACGTCCGAGCCTCGGGCGATTACCGAAACCCACTGACGCGCCAGCCGTTTAATCGGTGCGAGGTGCTGCGTTTGGCCCGTATTTCTGGGGTGGGTGGCATTGTGAATCAGAAGATCGCCGAGGAGGAGCGGAAACGCGAAGTCGAGCGTGAGTCCCTGCGCGCGTGGTTTATGGGCGAGTTGGAGAACGATATTTACATGTTGCGCGACTTCGCGCAGCGGCCGACGAGCAACATGCCGTACAGCACGTCTTTCGTCGTGCGGCAAATGCTGGCCGTGACCTTTCCCTCGTTGATTGTGAATATTGTGCGCATACTCCGGTTGGGAGAATCTTACGCGGAAACGTTGTTTTCGCAGCTCCGATCCACCGTCGACGTGATGCGTGTGACGATGGAGGACGATGAGGCGTTCACGCCGCAGTTCACGACTTCGCTCGTCGTGTTCGCACAATTTATCAACGATCTGGAACAACACGTGCAGGACGGTACGCTCATGAGCGGCACGACGGCGAACGTCGTCATTGGTGGTATGAACATCCGCATCAATTTGAGAGACATTACGTAAGTTTACAATTTGTCACGTTTTTTTTTTGTGATTTGAATTGCGGCGTACCCGTAACCCTATAACCCCAAATGATTATTCCGGTCCGCTGTTTCACGTGCGGTAAGGTCGTCGGCAACAAGTGGGAGTCGTACTTGTCGCACGTACAACACGGTAAAAGCGAGATGGAGGCACTGGATGCACTCGGCCTGCGAAGGTACTGTTGCAGGCGCATGCTGCTGACGCATGTCGACCTCATCGAAAAATTACTGGTGTACAACAACAACAACAACAACAACAACAACAACAACAACAACAACAACAACAACAACAACAACAACAACAACAACAACAACAACAACAACAACAACAACAACAACAACAACAACAACAACAGTGGTGACGATGCTGCCGCAGACGGTGCCGCCCAAAAAAAATAATGATTTTTTTAATTCACGTTATGTCCTACCCTGAAAAGTACAGAAAAGAGACCCCCATGCCCACCACGATGTAGCCGAGTAGCAAAGACGTGTTGATTTTGCCCTTGGCGCGGCCGTATATCAACGCGGCAAGTCCCAACACCAAAAGCGCACCCACACCCGTGGCCGCACCCTTTGACATCAGGGGTTGCGCTTCGACGGTGTTCGGTTCCTGCAACCGGTGGAGTTGTTCCGGCTCCTCGTCCTCGTCCGTGAGGCAAACAGTCAATAGTTCCGCCAAGCACCTGCGAAGAAGTGTCACTTGTTGTTGCTTGTCCATTTGTTTGAATCCCTTGTCGTAATCCATGACAAGATACTTGCCCGTGTTGACGTACCCACCCTTTATGCTATCGTCGGCGTTCATGGTGTTGTTTATCATGTGTTTTTCGTAGGACGTTCTCTCGGCAACGTCGGCGCTTTTCAGAATGTTGTGCAGTTGTTTGCCTTCTTCGCGGTGGAGGTCTGCGACGAACGTGGTTGTGAACTCGATGTGCGTGTCTTCCACGTTCTTGAACGTTGGGTGTACAAACGTGTTCTGTTCGGTCAGGGGCACGGTCCCGGGCTGTGAGGAAATCAGTTTGACTTTGGTCACAATACCTTGTTCGCGCAACTTCGTCAGGTGGCCGTCGACCTCGACAATCCGATACTCGTACTCGCCGACGTGTATTGTGTTGCCGACCCTGTGTGTGTGTTTGTATGTCTTGCCATTGACGAGCGCCCACGTGCCCTGTGAGCGGTATCCGAGCGTGAGGTTGCAGAGCATTTTCCATCGATCCTTCGGATCCGTCGGTATGTTCTGGTCCACGATTTGACACGGCATCAGTGTGTTGATGTTCGTGCAGATCGAACCGAACGGATCGCCACCGTACCGCACGAACTCCGTCGCGTTCGGGCAGCACCCCAAATTTTCGTCGCAGTGTGGACTGTTGTCGTCTCGCAAAATCCGCCGGGTCAACTTGGGGTTCCCCGTCGTCTTGGAGGCCCAAACTCCTTGACGTTTGTCGCACTCGGCTTTGTCGGCCCCCGTCAAGGTCGTTATTTTGTCGTTTTCTTCGATTGTGCACGTTGTGTTCATGGTGAAATAGTTGTACTTGTCCATAATTTGACTGTCGAACGCGTAGCGCATTTGCATTATGTTTTCCTCTGTGCCGTCGTTTTTTGTGCACATTTTAGTATTAATATTCTTTGGCGTCGATGGGAGGGGGTCCCATTCGTATGGCCGGACGGACGCCGTGAAGGAGTTGGCGGTGGTCGCCGCGCTCGTCATAAAGGGCTGTGTGATCTGTTGCACGAACGTATCACCGGAGGCGCCCGCTCCAACTTGGCCGGGTTCGCGGATTTCCCAAGGTTCCAAACTTGCCTTTACCTCGAGCTGAGGCCCTGTGTGGCTGTAGTAGCACGTCTTGTTGTTGCCGGCCGAGTGGCGGTTCTCAAACCGCAGGAACGTGTTGCACTTTTTAATGCGCGGGTCGGCGCGGCAGATACCATCACCAAAACTCTCGTCCCATACACAGGGCGATACACAGCCCTGCTTCGTATTTATCGCCATGCATCGCGCGGTGTCCCTCGGCGCCGAGTCTCCGCAGATGCGCACAGCGTCCTCGATTGTGTCGGTGAACGGTCCGCACCCGTGCTCGTCGATTCCGACCACGTTGTTCATTTCGTCGCTCGTCAGCGGCTGCAGGTTGGACGGGCAGTGATCGTCCGTGCCCGACGTTGTGCACCGACCGTAGCACTCTCCTGCGGTGGCGCAGTGCAACCCCGAGGCGCAGTCCGTGTTTTTCGAGCACCGGGTACCGAGTGCAAATGGGCACTTGTCTTCGAGGCTGAGTGTGTTTGGGTCCATGCAACGCTTGCCGTACCCCGCGTAAATTTCAACACCCTTGCACTTGTTGGTGGTCGTACCGCACGTCAGCGACTCACAGTGCGCCGCCTCGCCGCAGAGCGCACCTACAGGTTGCTTTTTCGGGCGCTGGCGCCTGTAGCGCGCAAACCCTTCGGTGTACCGCTTGGGACGAATGCGCGAAGCGATGAAACGCAGCTTGTCTTCGCACTGCGCTTCCATTATTTTTTCCGGTGGTTCGAATGGGCAGTTCTCCGACGCCGGTTTGGTCGTGCGTGCCTCGTCCGTGATGCACCGCCCGTAACACCCGTAGCTGCCCGTGGTGTCGCACCGCCCCGACGCGCACTGCACGTCCGTCTGGCACCGGTCCCCTGCACCCATCTGCTGTACGTTGCGGTCGCCCACGACCTGCATCTCCATGTTAAACACGTGTTTGCTCGGCATGCCTATGGGCTTACCGTCTTTGTTTTTTGGCGCATCCGTTTCGAACAGAAACGTGTGGTCGTCCAGACGAACGCTGCACAACACCTTGGCCTCACCCAGCGTTTTCTTGTGTACGGTGGAGCTGCAGGCGCTTTCGATCCAACCGCACGTACCCCCCAAGAGCGCGCACTCTTCTTGCTGCTTTTCGGCCGACAGCGACGTGTCCACCGTGCAGTCCATTTCTTGCCCCTCGCTGTACCCCGTGACTTTGATGCGTGCGTCGATGTCGCTGATCGTAAATCCGTTGCGCATCGGCCCCATTTTTGTCAGGTCATAGTCCTTCTGACACTCTTGCAAAGAACTCGCGACGAGGGGATCGTCGCACTCGTTGAGGGGATAATCCGACCCGCCGCGGTGGTGCATTTTTCCGTCCATGTCTGAAACCATCAAACTCTCCACGGGTAGGCCCTCGGTCGGGTTGACCAGCGCGTACGGTGACAGCTCGGTTTTCCCGTACGAGCAGGTCGCCGACACGTTGGTCCACGTGTGGCCTTTGGACGCGCATACCGCCTTGTCGGTGATCACCGGGTCCGCCACGCCGAAACTGTCTACGCACGCGTAGGATCTGTCCGTGCTGCACACGTTCGTGCACTGCGTCCGGCTGAGCACCTCATTGTTGCCATCCAAGTATTTGTCTCGGTAATCATTCTCGTCGGTCCCGTAGATGGCGTCCAAAATATCGTCGCGGTGCTTGGGCGGGATCGGAACGACTGGGCACCTGCCGCGGTCGTCTTCCGCGAAACAGCCGTTGTAGAATCCGGCCCAGCAAGGCTTCCCCGGGATCGTGCACGTTTCCACCCCCCCCTTCTTTTTGACGTCCTTCTTCGTTTGAACTTTAGTGTAGATCGTGCGCTCGCCGAGAAGCACACATGTGCTTTTGTCCGTGTGGTCGTCCCCGCGCCACTCGGGTGTGATTAGCAGCGAGCTCAGGTATTTGCTCTCTGACTCCTTTGACCAGCACGCGCGCCCCGTCGACGTTTGAATGTTGAGCGATTTGCTGGCCGGAAATTGCTTCTGGCGCGTGTACGACATCTTGTTACCCGACTGCTTCGAGTGGTGGTAGGGGTCGGCACACTGATCGTGTGTGTGGATCTGACAAGTGTTGGCCGTCGGCCAGAACGTAAAGTACGCGCACGTCGGATCGTCGCGGCACTGTGTAGCGCACTTCACCTCTGTGTTGATCGCTCGGGACTCGTACCCACCATTGCGGACGGGGCACGTAATCCATTTATGCACATTACCACTGTCGTCCAGCTGCCTGCCCTGCTTGTACGCCGAGAGCGACGCCCTACAATTCGCGTCTGCATGTGTCGTGGGTTTGGGACCGTCGTACTCACTGGTCCGTCCGCATATGTTGTTTCCGTCGTCCTCGCACGTCAGCTTGTGTATTTTGGTTGTGAGGCCCGTGTCGGTGTCCGTGGTGCGAATGGCGCCGCACCCCGAGACGCTTTGTTCGTAAAAATCAAGCCACTTGTCCACGGTGGTCGAGCTGCACCCCTTGCATTCGCGCGGATCTTTGAACTCCACGAGCGGAAAGATCATTTTCTGCCCCGATCCAAACACGTGCAGATCACCACCCGGACCGCCCTCTCTCATTATTGTGTTGGACGTCATCTTGGAGTACTTCCAGTTGCCGCTCGCCTCTTGTTTCTTCACGCACTTGCCCAGCATGATGCATGTCCCGTTCTCGTTGTCGGCGTTCTTCAAGAAATTAACCGCGTTGCATCCGTTGGTCAGCTGGCACTTTTGCAGGCAAAGAAGGGGATCCATGTCGCTCGTCACTTTCTTCTTGGTCTCGGGGTCTCGGACGACGTACCTCGACGTGTCTCCAAAATCCACACCCTTGCACTTGCCGTTGGTGTACGGGGTAAAGTCGTACGCGGCGAACGTGTCTCCCGAGACATCGACCTGCGTGTAGCGCTCGTCGCCGCCGTAGAGCATGCAGTTGACATTTTCGGTAGGCTGCAGCTGCGAACCGTGCCCCCCTCTCCAGCTCCAGTCACCCGTGCACTCCGCCTTGGTTGTTTTCGTCGGGTCGAGCACACCGTCTTTTTTGAAGCACTGCTCCGCGCGGATCGGGTACGTCGCACCCGTGCGCAGCATGTTGTTCGCCAGTGTCATGTCCGGCGTCACCACGTTCGTGATTTCGCCTCTGGAACCGACCGACCTCACCGTAAACCCCACGCGCCCCGTCCCACAGTCGCCCCCCCAGACGCAACCCGCCGCACTGCACTGCTCCTCCTTCGTCTGCCCTTGTTCGTTTTTCTCACCGGGGGGCTTTTGGTCGATAATCTTGCAATCGAATTGGAAAGTGGCATCATCCGACCCCTGCGGAGCGTTGCACCGACCAGACCACACGCACCCCTGCGCCAGCTCGCAGCGATCCTGCCGCGATTGTCCGCGGTTGTTGGTGTCGTTGAGCAACAGATTGTGGATTTGGGCGCACTCGGGGTTTTCCGTCTCCACAAAGACGTTGTCCTGAATGGTGTACCCACCGGCCGTGCAGCTGGGGTCATTAGGGTAGGGTGAAAGACACTGCCCTGTTGACGGTGTGACCGAGTAGCCAGAGGGACGGGTGTCATTGTTTGGGAGGTGAACCTTGGGGCACCACTCGACTTGACATCCGAGCGTCTCGTTGTACGCGGGAAAGTGGTGCACACTGTCCTTTATCGCGTCCCGAAACTCGTTGCACTTTTCTTCGTCGAGCGTCAGGTCGAGGTTCTCGACCTTGCACTGAATGTCGCCGTACGCGCCGCGCTCCACATCGGGAGTGGCGCCGTCCTCCTCCACCATCTTTTTCATTTTACCACACTGTGCGGCGTCAAGCCCCAAACTCCAGCGCTCCTTACTCACGCAGACATCGTCGTACCCCGCGTAGCAGGGCGACTCGCTGTCGGTGCAATTGGTCTCGTCGATCTTTGTCCGCACCGTTTGGCTCCACGTCGGGTTCTTGATGTGAAACGAAGTCCATTCATCGTACGACATGGCCATGCACTTGGTGTCTTCGCCGCAGGACTTTTGGCAGGTCGGCATCGACATGGTGCGCACTTTGAAAACGGCGCCACTCCCCCACGTTGACTCATCGTTTTTATTCAACAGCGACTCATCGTTTTTATTCAACAGCGATCCCACATCGTACCCCTCTGGATTGGCCGTCGGTTCTTCGAGATACCCTTCACCCTTCAGTTCCACGTCGAAAGATACTATGCCACCATTGTTCACGTTCGTGACCTGCAGAATGGCCGGTTCGCATCTACCCGCGCTGCCGCTGCACGTCTGTTCCGTAGTCAGCTCGAGACGATCGCCCACATTGTAGCCCTTCCCCGGCTCCACTATCTCAAAATTGGAGCCGGCGGTTTTGTCCGATGTCACGATCTGCTTGCCGGTTTTGGTGCGGCAGAACCCCTCCCCGATGTACTTCCAGCGCGACTTTTGGCTCGTTACGGCGTCCTCCACGATGCGCTCAGAGATGACCGTGCCGTTGTCGTTGATGTTTGTATTGTCGAACACCTTGGCGAGCATCATCGCGCAACCGTGCATCTTGTACTGCTGGTCGGTGTTCTTGATGCCGTCGATGATCTCCGAATACTCCGATATCGTGCACACACCCTGCATGCCACCGGCCTTGAGCGCGCGCTGCAGATGGACTTTGTGGTACAACGTCGATCCGTACTCACGAACCAAACCGGACGTGTCCAACACTACGCTGCGTACCTTGGTGTTCGGCACGTACCCGTCAAGGCACACGCCCGGTTCCCCCAAAAACGGCGACAGCCACTCACGGCACGTCTCCGTCTGACGCAGTCGCACGGCGTCGACCTGCATGTCGGCGTAGAATTGCATCGTGTTCATGGTGGGTCGCCTTCCCGTGCGCCAGTACGCCACACCGGGGCACATTCCGCCGTTCTCGCGCACGGCGTCGCACGCCTCGTAGCACTGCTCCTGTGACACGTTCAGAATGCGGGACGACAACCCTGACGACCTGTCCACCCCGTCCCTGTGATGAATTTCGTCGCACATGAACACGCCCCTGTCACGGTGCTGCGGCACGTACACGTCTTTGTCGCACTGGAACTCGGCCGTTTCGATCTCACACGCCGAAAGATCCTTTGCCAACATCTCGAGCGCGGGTGCCCATGACTCCAGATTCGTGGCGCTGTTGCTCTGCGAAGTGTCATAGTCCAAGCAGCTCGGGTACGACAAATCTTTGTTTATTTTTTCGCATATCTTGTTCTCGGCGCGCCACTTTTGAATCCTCGTGACATCACCGCTCTCGGAAATGCTGTTTGTGAACGCAGTCGCCACGTCCGAACAGTCCAAAAAGTAAGAGTTCCCCTCGCCCGAGACGAAATTGTGGTCGTTCAAAAACTTGCGCTGGTTGTCCGTCTTGTAAAAGCACGTCTGGTCGCGCTCGTCGTGGTGGGCGTACATGTCACAGTCCTGCTCCCCCGCGCACAGCGCACGTGCAATGTCGTTGGCCAGTCTGTCCGTGCAGCCTTCCGTATCCGTCCCAAGCAGCTGTAGCAAGGGAGAATCTCCGCCGTCGTCAAGAGGTTGAAAAATGGTCTCGGCGGGAAACCCCTTTCCGGTATCCGTGAATTTGCATGCCATGTTCCTTCAAGCTTTTTGTTCTGGTGACATGAAAAAAATCTTCGCGTATGGAACAAAAAAAGATGGCGCAAACAAAGGCGCAAGTCGCGATCAAAAATTTGAACAAAATTGCGAGTGAATGGGAGGGTCCCGAATGGGAGGTTGGTGAAGGCTTGAACAAAGACTTGAAGTACGGTGCCCTCAAGAAACTGAAACACCTAGCGCAAACGTTAGGAAAAGTAAAAATACGGTATTCAAATCTGGTCGAAGCGTTTCGCAATAGAATTCAGACGCTGCATGCCGACGTCTCAGACGAGTTGTACGTTTCGGATAAAGCAAAGGACACTGCCCAAGCAGAATACGGAAACGACGAGTTTGCGAAGCAGAAACACTTTAAAAATCAGTATAAGACTGTTAAAGATAAAGTTGACAAGTTACCTTTCGAAAACATCGAAGGTGCGAATATGGATGATTTGGACAAGAAGATTAATATGGCCGATGCCGCACTCCTTAAAGCTCGGGAAGAGGCTTCAAATGTTCTGGTGGCAGGTATTAAAGACGCCAAAGAAAACTTGTTAATTAAAGCTAGAAGAAAACAAAATTTTGTGAAAAAGAACAATCTTGGACTCCCGCAGGACTTTTGGCAAATCAGTTATGAGAATGATTCTGTGAAAGAATTAAAAAAGAAAGTGGAAAAATACGAGAATGATGCGAATAACGCACACATCAAGAAACTCGATGTAGTCGTCGGGTACAAAGAATTGCTTAAAACAGACAAGAAAGATTACGTGAAGACTTTTAATCAAAATATCTACGATGCGTGGTACAGCAAACTGACTGAAAAAAACCAACATTATTTCATCTTCAAGTGGATAATGAACCAAGCAACCATTATAGAAAATTTGACAGAAACCGATCTTAATGCCGCAATAACACGTCTCGAAGAGGTCAAATTGGAAAAACAACGCTTAGAAACGGAGTTTGTACAACACAAGCACGAAGAGCAGGAGGCTGTAGTGCTGACCCTGCTACCGGAGTCTGGATTTCATGATGTGGATGACTTCCACAAAGCAAGTGCGGCGGTAACCATACAAAACCTCCAAAAAGCAAGTGCGGAAGTAACCCGGGAAAGACGACACAGTATTACCCAGTATAAGCCTATAACACCGGGCGCACGTGAATGGATGAACACCCACTTACTCAAAAAGAAACCGGAAGGTTTGCTAGAGAGAAACCCTCGGTTATCCAAAATCTACCTATAAGGGGCTAGCCCTACGGACGGGCACCGAGTCTGGCTGAAAAATTCATTCGCCCCCATTGACGCGTTAAATGTGGCTAAAAAGCTCAGCGGTGGTTTCTGGCCGGGCATGGGGAACAGGTTTGTATCAACATAATATTTACAACTGCAAAAAATCTTTTATGTACTGACGAAACGCGCGCTGAAACAACACACCGTTCTCCGTGTAAATAGCAACGACACCCGCCCAGAGTATGGGGTCGTGCAGCATGCGGTGCATCGCAATGGTGATTGCGTTGTCGGCATGTTGTTCGGGCTCGAACACCTTGTCGCGTGCTTGTGCGGCGAGCGCGTCTAACTTTGCTGTGCTCATTCGGGTTTTTTTTGTTGTGGGGAGGTCAAAAAAAAAATCCACGGCGTCCGGGTGTGAGTTCGAGTTAGGTGAAGAAAAAAAATGTTTGTACTGAAACAAAAA
>Ga0209709_10003339_pt1 | contig 13370 bp, 11 predicted proteins | sample ArcticOcean_MG_C_2_FD_187435 | JGI IMG/M metagenome (GOLD analysis project Ga0209709, IMG submission 187435) | Marine microbial communities from western Arctic Ocean - ArcticOcean_MG_CB4_136 (SPAdes) (version 2) | ecosystem: Environmental > Aquatic > Marine > Oceanic | place: Arctic Ocean... | reverse complement strand
GATTTACAATTGAAAGGCCGTCTGAATCTTCAACTCCCTTGCCCTTCATAGCAGCGGGTTTTACTTCCGGCTTTCAAACTGTTTGGTAACTTAGTAATCAAAATGGTATATTCAAGACCATATTCATCGCTTACAGCCATAATTATGAACAAGTCAACTCGAATTAATTAAAACAGGGTATAACTTAAATATTCATTTATCGCCTGTTGTCAATCATATAATGGCTGAGTTACTTGACGATGAATCTATCTGATCCAGCATGTGGATGGAATACAGTCTCGCCTGCTGTTTCGGCTTGGGCTTTAACCGGAACACAAAGAAGAAGAACTGACGAGAATAGTCTGTAGCATGACAAATAAGAATCCCGTATTCAATATAGAAATTGATAGGAAATCTAGGAATTTAGATACTAAAACAAACTTTTTGATTACAGGTTATGGAAGATCTGGAACAAAGTATCTGTCAAAAATGTTGAATAAATCCAAGAAATGGACTGTTCTTCATGAACCACGGAAATCATTTGATGAAATAGATAAAGGAAACAATCAAACAAACATTGTGCAGAATGTATTTGACAGCAACAAAAACTATGGGGAGGTTAATTCTTATCTGAGATTTCACTATCAGAAATTAGATATTGGGAAAATGGGAATCATCATTAGGAATCCACTTGATATTTATTTGTCAGTATGCAATAGGAAGAATGAAATGCAACACACTACTTACTTGAATGATATTGTGAATGCCTACGAGAATTTTATCACAAGTTATGGGAGCAAAATATTCTTCTTGAAATTTGAGGAGATTATTGGAAATCCAGTGAAAATTTCAGAATTGTGTGCCTATTTGGAAATCAGCGATTTAACAAAGAGTGATTTTGTAATCGATAAGATTAATCAGAATAAAGTTGTAAAATATGAAAAGTTAGATGATTTGCCAAAAGGTTCTGTTAGTGAAATAGCGAAATTAATTAAAATAAAAAAGTGGTATGACGAAGTTCAAAGTTATTATTGAACTATTTTCCCTAATTGGGTAATAAATTGTTTTTGCCGTTCGTAAAGGCCTTTGGTTACTTCAGATGTAGGGAAGGTTTTACTCAAATTTTTGCCTGAAAGAGCCATTAGATTATCAACTATTGATTGGGGTGATGGTTCAAACGAGTATGCAAGACGTAAAGGTGTTTTTTCAGAGATTCTAATTAACAGGCGATCGTCTACGATTGTTTGCAATTCATTCATCGGCCACCCATTAGTACACATTACTGGTATTGCGCGATGCAACGCTTCGAGTAAACTAATACCAAATCCTTCAAAACGAGATGGGTATATTATCAAGTCGGCAGTACCTACTAGACTATTCATTTCTTCTCTCGGCAAATATCCTTCAATCAATTCTAAGGAAGAAGGGCAATCTCCTAATTCGTATTCACTCCATGGCCTGATTGTTTTCAGAATAAAATTGTATGGGTGCTTTTTTGGCATTAGTTCAATTGCTCTTAGCATTACATCGACCCCGCGTCGAGAACGCCACCCCCCTAAACCTGCATTCATCAACACTTTCACTTTCTTACGACGTGAAAATATATTCAATATGTTTCGACTCGAAGGGCGGGACGATTGCCTAATGGGGTCGGGAATACTCCAATTCACAACGGTACAATCGATTTCATGTTGACGAAGAACCTCTCCAATCACTGGAGTTTTGGCTAGAACAACCATTCCATTTTCTACCGAATGCCTTACCCCCAATATCCAATCTTCGGTATCCTGATTATTGCCATCCACTATTGCCCATTCAAGATTAGGAATATATACAATTTTTGACCGAGCCGGTATGCTACTGATTAAAAATAAATTTATTTTTTCTAAAATAAATAATACATCGATTGAATTCAACCATTCACTAATCACTTTGCCTTTCGGAATCGACCAAGAGGTGGGGTCATCTGATTCTTCTGATTCTTCTGATAGTGTTTTTATTTGCAAATTATTGAGATGAAAAATTTCAATTTCGTTAATCCCGCTTTCGGTTAAAGCCCAAGCAATTATTTCTGCATCTCTATGCAAGCCCTTGTGGGGATTTGCTGGAGAAATTATTCCAACTTTCATGATTTCATCTCGTTGGGACTTATTAATCAATATTGAATACTTATGAGTTTATCAGAGGCACCATGCAACTATAATGAGTATTATTATTCAGGCTTGCTGACGGCCAGCATCGAACATTTCTCGCAACGAGCCATCTTCGAGCATTTCCAAAGCGATGTCAGATCCGCCGATCAATTCCCCATTGACGTATATCTGAGGCATTGTTGGGAAATCCGACCATGCGCAAACTGAAGGGATTGCACGAGGGTCACTTAGAATATTGACGGAAGCAAATGGCTCGCCCATCGATTGTAGTACCTGTGCGGCACGGTTAGAGAAACCGCATTGCGGCTCTCCTGGTTCTCCTTTCATGAATAGGACGAGCGCGTGCTCGTCGACGATTGCTTGCAGTTCTTCTGGTGTCCAGTCCATTTTCTTCACTCCTTGTTTTGATGTTTCTGAATCCTCTTAATGTGGATTCCGGTTCCTCCAGCATGTGGATGGAATACTGTATCGCCCGCTGTTTCAGCTTGGGCTGGAGTCATGCATTTGATATCGATTGCATGAATTGGACGTGGGATGTATTCTTTGAAATGATTCAAAATTATCTTTTGGCGTTGCAGTGGGCGCATTCCTTCGAAAGACTGAGCGATAATTCTGATGTGGAAATGGTCTTGAGTACCGTTCAAATCAACGGCCTCTACATTGCAATCTGGAATGACTCCGCGGATTTCCTCTTCCAACCACTCACAGGTCACCATAATACACCCCAGAAGGGGCTGTGCTTTGAACCATTGTCCTATTGGCCCTAACATGCGAAGGCCAAAGTTAGCAAGGGATACGGCTTGGCTGGCCTCTTCTGATGGTTTAGCAATCACCCTTGGTCTACTTGGACAAATAATTCTTGCAAAGGCCTTACTACAATCCGATTATGGGCTGCTAGTAATCATTCTAGATGCATTTGCTACAATGTATATTCTCATCGATGCTGGACTTCCTACCATCTTAGCCCGTGACGTTCCGCGTGCACCTGGTGCATCAAAGCGAGCAGTACGACGGGTTTTGAAATTACAGACGATGATTGCTGTCCCATTCGTTCTTATCAGTGCAATCGCCTCTTCCATGATCTGGGATGATGTCCCACTTAGCTTGTTACTGGCATGCGGGATTGTGGCTTTGGGCCATATCATGGCGTATCCTCATCGCAGTATGATGCGAGCCTTGGGTGAAGCAAGGTTAGAGTCGGTAGTGAAATTGTTAGAGCGAATAATTACCACCTCATTATACGGGATATTTTACATAAATGGATATGAAAGTCCGACGGTTTATGCCGTTGGCTTTTCAATTGGTGTTTTTATTTCTCTAATTGGAACTTTAGTTATTGGAGAGCGTATTTCTCGAGAAGATGGAAGCGATTTGCCAAGCGATTGGAATACAAACAAAACTCTGTTTATCTCGGCTCTTCCATTCGCAATTACTCTTGGGATTCTGCCATATGTAACCAAGTTAGAGAAGTTCCTACTGGCCGGGCTTACATCATATTCTGAAGTCAGCATATACCATGTTGCACAACTTGCATGGATTGCCGGGTTGATGTTGCCTCAGGCGATGCGGGCGGCATTACTGCCTTATCTTGGCGAAGTGAGGGAAGAGCCAAAGAAATTCGCACGAAGGGTACTAACTGCTCATCATTGGACACTGGTGCTGTTGCCCATAGGGTTGGTCGCTGGTCATCTGATCGTCTCATTCTCTGTTCCAAGGTTCTTTGATTCCGAATATTCCCAAGCGGTTGAAGTATTCGATATTTTACTTGCTGGTTGGGCGATTACCTTGCTCGCTACACCTTGGTATGTCGCACTACAAGCAGGCAATAACCCATGGCGGTTTACATCTTTAATCGGACTAGTGGTATTGACAGCAGGCCTCTCCGGGTGGTATCTAATCCCTGAAAGTGGCGTCATGGGCGCAGCCTGGGCCAGTGTAATAGGGTGCTCAATAATGCTCTCTTTCTCCAAGATACTTTGTGGCGAAGATGAAGGATTGACCGATGGTTTGGCATTATTCTGTGTTGCGACTTGCTACCTATTATCGATAGGTAGTCCTCTGGCAGCAATAGGGTTGCTTACAGTGATTCCAGCATGGAACTCCATTGGGTTCCTACGCTCTCAAAACCACATTCTTGAGGAAGAGTGACTTCTTGGGTAGTTTGCAATCTATCTTCGATTCCATCTGCAAGAGCCATAACTTCAGCAGGATAGACTTCCATCCACTCGTGCATGTCTCCAACATCGACCCCAACCACTGGGCAACCACAGGTAATCGCCTCCTTAGCAACAAGGGGGCCCGATTCGCGAGTGGAGGTTATCAAGCAAACATCCGCCGTCAGCATTCGATCCCAAACCATTGGACGTGGTTGCTTCTTCAATGTAGTAATCCCAACTTTCCAGCCGCGTGTTTCGAGTTCTTCACCGACCTTTAGGGCGAGCATGTGGTTTTTTTCAGGGCGCCGGGGGTCTGCAGGGAATAGAATATCGATTTTCGATTTACGAAATCGCTTTTTTGATTTTTTCATTGGCCTATGCCATTCTTTATCGACGTTTACATGGCATGGAATTGTTATAGAGTCGAAACGAGATAGAGAATTAGAAACAACAACTAATCTGTCTGCAGAATGGGCTATCTTCTCTATTCTTTTTGCCCTGTGATCTTTCAATGCAACATCGAAATCGTACCCATGTACAATAGCAATCCAAGGCACTGAGTGGCTTTTTGCTATGCTTTTTGCAGCATATGCTGCTGGCCATAAAGTATGACAAATTACAACATCTGGCTTCCAATTTGATTTTATTCTTGATGCACTAAATGTCGTAACATACGGAAAATCGGGTAACTCCCAGTGTCGCTTCACATCAACTTCAAAATCGCCATGGGTGAATTTCTTGGGCGCTTTAGATACGCCCTCCATAGTAGAACGTCTAGCTTCATTCATCCTCAACATTCGAGGGAGAACATTGAGGATTCGTACTTCGTGTCCTAGTGAAGAAAGTAGTTCTGCATGGTCGGAGACAAATGTTCCACGGGTCACATTTTCAGGAAGTGGAAAAAGCCGGGTCACCAGCAATATATTCATCTTCAATCACTCAAGTGCTTGATGGATAACTGCAAGGTTGTCGGCAACACTTGCTTTGGCATTGAAAAGTCCAGAGCCAACAACACAATTGCTAACGCCCCAGTCTCTTAGCATTGCGATATTATGCGCCTTGACCCCGCCGTCAATTTGGATCTGAACCGGTCTTCCGCCTGCGGCTACTTGGGCATCGATCGCTTCCTTTAACCTGCGAATTTTGGATTCAACTGTTGGAATGAAAGATTGGCCGCCAAATCCGGGATTGACGCTCATAATCAATACTAAATCAATTTCAGAAAGAACCTCTAGTGCTGCTTCGATCGGTGTACCTGGATTCAAAGTTACACCAGCGGTTGCGCCGGCTTCCCGTATTGCGGTTACACATCTATGAAGATGGGTCACTGCTTCGACATGAACTGAAATGTGGTTGCATCCAGCGTCGATGTATTGTTGGAATGATTCTTCTGCATTTGTAATCATCAGATGCGCATCAAAGGTTGGTGCTTCGCCTAGTGCTTTACGTAATTTCGCGATTACAGGAGGGCCAAATGTGAGATTTGGTACAAAATTACCATCCATAATATCGAGGTGTAACCAGCCTAAACCGGCTTCAACAGCCTCGCTGCACGCGTTTCCTAAATCTGCAAGATCTGCTGTTAATACCGATGGTGCAATAATCATCGATTACCCTCTCAAATACTGCGAGAAGGGGTCATGCCATGAGTATTGGGGTACAAGCAAAGACTCATAGGAGGGCTCTACTACCCAGCCTTAGGTGAGATGATGGGAGAGGTAAAGGCGGTTAGCGATACCGATTTTGATGAAGCGATTAGTGCAGATGAATGGGTCTTGGTTGATTTCTGGGCTCCATGGTGTGGTCCGTGTAAAGCGCTAGGCCCTATTCTTGAGCAAGTTGCGGCCGAGTCTCCAATCACGATTGCGAAGGTAAACACGGATTCTGATTCAATGAACGCTGCACGTCTAGGTGTTCGTGGAATCCCTGCACTATTCCTTTTCCACAATGGAAAGATGGTCGCTAACCAAGCCGGTATGGTGCCAAAGCCTAAGTTAATGAATTGGCTAAATCAGCACATGTCTGCTACTGATTTTTGATTAATTCAAACTTTCTTTTCTTCTTTGAGAAGCACTACCTACCTCTCTGAGGAATCTTTCTCTAAGGGCTTCGTGCAACCACATTCCGCTATCTAATTCCAAGAGAAGGCCATACGCAAGCAGGCGTTCTGGTGGATTTCCTTCCCAGCCAACCGCGGCTGCAAGTTTGGACCAAGGTATTGGAGTATCCGATACTGCAAGGGTTGCAAGGAGCTCGTGTTCTTCGTCCGGCATTTGTGTGATAATCTCTTCATCCAAGAATTTCAACCAATCTCCATGGGTTGCTTGGCCATAAATCTCTAACAATTCCAAAGCTAATGGATGCCCGCCTGTCATTCGATGTACTTCTTCTGCAGGCGGCGGTGTTCCGTCCATATTCTCAACCCATGTTGATATCTCATCAATCGTTAATCCTTGAAGGGGCAATTCTTCAACCAATTCCCGAGTATGAACATCACGGCGGTCGTATACGTTGAGGGTTGTTCTAGAGATGAACATTAATCGGAGGGGGGCCTTTTTGGAAATATCAAGTAAAGCTCCTAACAAGTCTCTTGCTTCCCCTAATACATGGTGAACATCGTCTAGAACAATTAGCCAATACGGAGGAGGGCCCCCTGCCTCTCCGGTAAATCGTTCGCGAATCGCTTGGGCGTCGGTAAGATATGCCAGTAATCTTCGTCGCCAAGCGTCTACGTCAAATTCAGCACCCGGAGTTAAAGGAAGTGTTTCCATTAACTGATAGGGATCATGTTTGTCGTCAACTCCAAATCGATGGAGTAAAGATACTGCTAGCCCAACCGCTTTATCCCACGGTTGGCAAGGATACCAACATACTGAAAGATGTGGTACTTTGGTCATATTAGCTGCTAACCAGTTAGCGACTAGAGTTGATTTACCAATACCGGCTATCCCATGTATAACCATACATGGCGACCCTTTCTTGAACCATGTATCCATCTGATTGCGCGTATCTATTCTTCCATGAACTGGTCTTGTTTGGGGTGGAGAAGTGTGGTATGTGGCGTGAGCTCCAGCGAGGAGTTTCAGCCTACCAGGTGGTGGGATATCCGTATCCTCTGATTCTTTGGTGACCAATCCAAAACGGATGTCGCCAAAGGTTAGAACACCTTCATGTTGAGCGTGGAGAAGAATATGTAAAACCGGTAAATGGGCTTGTAATCTCTGTGACGCTAGGCCTGCTTCAACTTCCAATAGAGTGCCTTCATTATCTCGAATTAGCACCGTAGTTGCCGATAACTCTTCCAGCCTCTTATTCGCTTGAACCCGTCCCGCATCGGTTAGTTGCCAAGTTTTTTGGCGGCGGTCGTCACCCCTTATCGTTCGTGAATGTTCACTCACCTGCTTATTGCGAAGTAGACTTCGCATCGCCCTACTTACGTTGGGAGGATGTTGGGCGCATGCTTCGGCGATTCCTGGTCGGGTTACTGCGGTTGAAACAACGAAACGGTCTGCCTGTTCGTCTTCTTCTAAAAGGTGGAGTAATATTCGGTCTTTTACCGCGATGTTCACTCTCGGAATCTCGCCTGACACATCCTTCCCTGAACGGCATGCCATTCAATAATTCCCCTATTTTGTACTGATAATTGTATGAACAAATATACCGCAAAGCCTTTTGTCAGATACTATACCGGTACCTATGGCAAGCATAGCCCAGCGCGCTCTACTCCTAGTATTCCTGATGGTTTCCATGAGTGGATTATCATTAGCATCTGGCGCTGATGCCGATGGTGACGGTGTAGATGACTCCGTCGATGATTGCCTATATGCTGCTGGTAATTCTACGGTCGACAGGACTGGGTGTCCGGACCGTGATGGCGATGGAACTTCTGATTTTAATGACGGGTGGACATCAAATAATCCAAACTTTGCAACCGATGTAGCAATAACCCAAAACTATGATTTTTATGGAGTTGACCATTCCCCCGATGGGGCACTAATCGCAACTAGTGATGATAATGGATACTTGCGTGTTTGGAATGCGACTTCAGGAATAAATACCTTATCAATAAATGTCGGAGGTAGCCTCTCGAGTGTTTCATGGTCTGGAGATGGCGCATATATTGGTGTCACTAAAGATGATGATACTGCTAACGTGTATTATGCAAGTAATCTTTCTAGTGTTCACGGATTTATTGACACAGATGTTGGCGGAGGAGATGACACTAGAGATATCGATTTGTCCCCTGATGGCGAGATGGCTGCAATCGCCATTGGCCGCTCGGGGAATGGTGGCACTAGTGGCGTTGTTAGAATGATAAATATGACCGATGGTTCGGTAATTCAGAATCTGAACCCTGGTGGTGAAGACCGATTCGAATCTGTTGTATTTTCACCATCTGGCGGCCACTTATTGATAGGAAGCAACGATAATTTTTATGTTGTTGAAACCTCTACTTGGTCTACTGTTAAATCTGATTCTTCACCTAATGCCGATGTAGATGCTGTAGATTGGTCCCCGGATGGAAAGCACCTTGCAATTTGTGAAGCATGGGATGGAAGCGGTTCGACTATCCGTTTGTTTGCTGCTGGCTCATGGACTCAGAAATGGAGCAAATCTATCTCCACATCTTGCTTATCTACTGATTTTTCACCAGATGGTACCCAAGTAATTTTCGGATTTAGTTGGTATCAAACCGATGGAGCTATCTCGCGGATTTATGATGTTTCAACGGGAAACCAAGTCGACCTTTTAGCACAAGCAAGGCCGGGTAATTGCCAATCTGGAAATGGGAATAATTGCGGCCAATCAAATGACCTATCATGGTCTCCAGATGGATCACGAGTTGCTCAAGCGTTTGGCAGAAATAACGAAGGATTTTACATCTGGTTTGCAGACTTAGACCCAGATAATGACGGGTGGAATACATCTGACCAAGGAGATGGTCGAAGTGATGCATTCCCTGATGAGCCCACTCAGTGGAATGATACTGACAATGATGGATTTGGAGATAATCCTCTCCCTGCACACAAAGGGGACGATTGCCCCAATACACCTGGAACTAGTTGGCAAGACCGTTTTGGTTGCTCTGATGTAGACACAGATGGATATTCTGATGAAGGAGACGCATTCCCAAATGACGTCACACAATGGGCAGACTCTGACAGTGACGGATATGGTGATAATTACTACTATGATGTTGAAGACTTTACAGAATGGCACACCAACCAACTGGGTGATGCATTCCCAATGAATCCAACGCAATGGAATGATACGGATGGCGATGGCTATGGAGACAACTACGATAATGCATCTTGGACTGCTATTCGACCGGTTGACGACCCTTCAACTCCCGATATGGATGAAAGGTGGCCTGGGTGGTTTGATTCTGAAGCAACACAAGTGGATAAATTCCCACTTGATAGATATCAATGGGTAGATACCGATGGGGATTGGGTTGGTGATGAGCCTGATACTCCACGCACAGATAGTTGCGTCAACAAATGGGGTAATTCATCAGAAGACCGCCTAGGCTGCTTAGACAGTGATGGCGACGGATGGTCGAATCCAACTCCTGACGGGCTAGCCCATCCAGATGGCGACGCTGATACATTCCCTTACGACCCTACTCAATGGAGAGATAGTGACGGCGATGGTTTTGGAGACAACACCAGCGGTAATGACCCGGATGAATGCCCTGGAGAATATGGAACCTCATCTATTGATCGAGTTGGATGTCCTGATGCTGACGGTGATGGTTGGTCCAACTCAGGCGACCCATTCCCTACAGATGGAACTCAATGGGAAGACCGTGACGGTGACAACTATGGCGATAATCCGCAAGGCAATGACCCTGACGAATTCCCTGATGACTCAAGTCAGTGGACCGATACCGACGGTGACACCTGGGGAGACAGGAAAGTTCTTCCAAATGGTGATTGGTTTCCTAATGACCCCACGCAATGGAGTGATTTCGACAATGATGGATTTGGAGATAACTCTGAAGGAAACAATGGCGACCAATGCCCTGAATTATATGGTCAATCTACAATACCGGCAGCCAGAGGTTGCCCAGATACCGACAATGATGGAGTGGTAGATCCATTCGATGCATTCCCTGAAGATTTCTATCAGCAAACCGATAACGATGGCGATGGATTTGGAGATAACCAAGCAGTTCCAAACGGAGATGATTGCCCCGATATATTTGGAACTAGTAATATTTCTGGATTGCTAGGATGTCCCGATATAGATGGAGATTTATACGCTGACACAGAAGATATGTTTCCAGAAGACCCCTTGCAATGGGAGGATATTGATGGAGATGGCTGGGGTGACAATTACGGCTGGGAGAACTACACGATAGCTGATGAACAAGAGGTTGGTAATTTGATTACAGTTAGGAATCAATGGGGTGACGCATTCCCTACAGACCCAACCCAATGGTCTGATACCGATGGTGATGGGTTTGGAGATAACAATACTGGCCGTATTGCTGACGCCTTCCCAGTTCGTGCTACGCAATGGGCAGATACCGATGGTGATGGATATGGAGATAATCATGCCCTTGGGTCATGGCAACCAGATGAGTGTGAATTGAAAGCTGGAGCGTCTTATATTGATTACTTCGGTTGTGTCGACACTGATAAGGACGGGGTTTCTGATCTAACCGATCCTTGCCCATATGATGCTGCAATCAGTCAAGGACTAACAAGCCAAGTTAATTGTGAAAAGTTTTCTGATGCAGACGAGGATGGCATTCCTGATGAATATGACACTGATTATGTCACAGTATCGAGCAATGATGGGTTCAGCCTTGAGGGAGATGTATTGGTGCTGATTGGATTGGCTGTATTCTTGATGATGGTTATTTCTGTAGCTATGGTAGCAAAACAAGCAGGTAGGCGCAAGGCTGCTTACAGTCGTGCTGAAGAGATGAAAGTCTCAGCAATGTTCCAAGAGGAAGAAACTCGAAAGCAAGAATGGATTGAACACTATGTTAGTCAAGGTGATACTGCTAAAGCGATAGAACTGGGGTGGACACCACCTGCCGCTGTACCTCAATGGCAGCAGCATCAGATTCAACAGGAACAAGCCCAGGAAGAGGCGATACCTACAATGTTCAGTCTTGATAACTTGGACTAGAACTTCTGCGCCCTAGCCCTTTCTCTACGTGCGCTTTCTGCTAAACTGTCATCAAATGCTAGGAATTCTAATGAATTCCATTTTTCTTTATCGTCCAGTGCACTTAATGCTTCATTATTTGACAGTAATTCTTCAACTGTAATGAAACTAGGATTTTGGCCATTCAAAAGTTTGTATTGGTGTCCGGGTAAAACTAGCCAGTTACCGGGCAAAGTTTGCAAATGATTTCTGAGATAAATCAGTGAACTCCTCTGTGCTTCAACATCTCCGCCAATGAGATCTGTGCGCCCACACCTCCCTAAGAACATACAATCTCCACTAACAACAACTCCTTCGCCAATAAATGTCATGTGACCTGGGGTGTGCCCCGGAGTACAGTGGGCTTCAATTTCTAAGACTCCAATTTTCTGTTTAGTGAATGAATTCGCAGCGTTGCTCCACTCATGATTTGAAGGGCCACTCCACCCTCTAAGTGATTCATCACGGTGAACCCAAACCTGTTTGTGCTCTAGACCTTCCACACCTTTGGAATGGTCCCAGTGTGAATGGGTTAACCACACTTGTTCCAACTCCCAATTATTGGTTGAACAGATATCTAGCCAGTATTGAGAAAAAAATGGGTCGATTATGACTGCTTTTCTGGTTTCTTTACAAACTAGCAAGTGGTTGAGATTGTCCCAATCGCCCAACTGAGCCTGTAAAACAAGCATTTTTGATGTTTCGAGTATGCATTCTGCCATCTGCGCTCACCAATTCCATGAACCGCATCACTTCTAAGGGATGACATCCATGGTTTACCATGGGCAGAGAGCGTATGCTGGCAATGTTACTAGCCGGCCTGCTCATTGCAATGGCGCCGTCTGCGTTTGCTAGCCCCACAGATGTAACTCTTGAGGCAAGCCTCGTAGAGGCTCCAGAAAAAGGATGGTATGCATCGGGGGAGATTGTTGAAATCTCTGCGCTTTTGTCAAATGATGGAGATTCGGTAAGTATCGATGTTGACCCTTCTTGTAATGAAGTTCTCAAGGTTTGGAGTAATGATCTGATTATTGTTGACGGCTCCGAAAACTGTCTAGGTCAAAGCCGAGGCCTTGATCTCGATGCGGCATCAACTGTAACTCTAGATTCACTTTACTGGGACTTAACAGATTCAAATGGTCAATTGGTTCCCTCGGGGGATTATACAATCGAATACTTCGTTGCCGGAGAAGAATTGTCTTCACTGGTAAATGTACACGTTCAAACACCTGTTGTGGCTCCTGATGGTCTTGATTTGGAACTTGTAGTGACTGCACGCGATGGAATACATGCTGAAGCAAGCCCTAGCATCATTACCGTTAGACTTCATAACAACTTGAATGAAGAAATGGTACTAGATTTTGGTGATTGTAAATTAGTGGTTAATTCACATTTAATTGAATCGTGTGGCCCCGATAGCCTATCGGCCAATGAGGTTGTCACAATAGCGCAAATTTCAGTAATGCTAGAAGAGGGAGAGAATTCTATTTCTGCGGCGTTGGGTGATGGTGTCCTCTCCAAAGAAATTATTCTTAGCGCTGTAGACGATTTAGACCAAGCTGTAAGTGTTGGTAATCTTGAAGATTTTACCCTCAGCATTATCTTAGAAGATGATTCATTATTTGGAGTCCCAGATATATTTGAATCTGACATCAGTATTTCAAACCAAGGAGAAGCGGACATCTCCCTTGATTTTACTACATCATGCCGGGGCGAGATTTGGATTGTGGATTCTGCTGGTGAAGTTATCATGGACTCTCGAACTCAAAAAGATTGTACCGAAATTGAAGTGCAAAATCTGATTTCACCAGGTGAAGAAAGAAGCTATTCACAACCAAGTTGGGCATTTATTGGACCAGATGGCTGCACGGTGGCCCCGGGTGACTTGATGGTGGTAATGGAAATACCTGAACATGATTTA
>Ga0209709_10003336_pt1 | contig 13374 bp, 19 predicted proteins | sample ArcticOcean_MG_C_2_FD_187435 | JGI IMG/M metagenome (GOLD analysis project Ga0209709, IMG submission 187435) | Marine microbial communities from western Arctic Ocean - ArcticOcean_MG_CB4_136 (SPAdes) (version 2) | ecosystem: Environmental > Aquatic > Marine > Oceanic | place: Arctic Ocean... | reverse complement strand
AAAAAAAAGAAAAAAAATAAAAAAATAAAAAATAAGAAAAAAAATGAAAATATTATAAATAAGAAAATAAATGAAAATATTCTAATAAAAAAGGATAATAAAAATGAAAAAAACAATGAAAAAAAAACAATAACTATTTATACTGATGGTTCTTGTAAAAATAATGGTAAAAAAAATGCTATTGCCGGTATAGGAGTATATTCTGAAAATGTATATAATATATCTGAAAAAATAGAAGGGCGACAAACAAATCAATGTGCCGAATTATATGCTATATTAAAAGCATTAGAATTGACAAAAATAGATGATTACAGTATTGTATATATTTATACTGATTCATTATATAGTATTAATTGTATAACTAAATGGGTTTATGGATGGATAAATAATGGTTGGTTAGATAAAAAGAAAAAACCTGTTAAAAATAAAAATATTATTCAACCTATTCATAATATATATAAAAAATATTCTAATATACGTTTTATTCATATTGAAGCACATACTAATAAAACTGATATTCATTCTTTAGGCAATGCTAAAGCGGATGAATTAGCCACTTTGTTTTGAAAAATTATATCACACGATTTTTTACAAGTCACACATTAAAATCCTATATCTTTCCAAAATCACAATTATATAGTTTATCACGTCCCCCCCCCAATAAATTGTTTATTTATTAATATATATATATATAATAAAAATAAAATATATAAAATTGATTTATTTAAATTATAAATATAAGATGTCATTATTGTTAGTATCAACCGAAAATAAAAAAATTGAAGTATCATTTGAAGAAATCAAATGTTTTAAATTTATTACGGCAATGTTAAATATTGAAGATGATGATGAAAATACAAATTATGAATTAAATGAAGATTTAGAAGTACCAGTAGATGTATCATATGAAACATTAAAAAAAATTTTAGAATTTCGTAATTATGAATTAAAAAATGAAGATACACATCAACAAGAAAAAGAACTATTTTATAATCAATATTTTGTTTGTAGTGATACTGTTTTATTTGACCTTATGAATTCAGTGGATTATCTACAATATGAATATTTGTTAGATAAAGCTTGTGAAAAATTATCTGATGATATTTTAAAATGTGATTCGGTGGATGATGTAAAAGTGAAATTCAAAATTACACGTGAATTTACAAAAGAAGAAGAAAATGAAATTTTAGAATCCGCAAAAATGTAAATAAAGAAATGACAATATAAGAATATAAGAATATAAGAATATAAGAATATAAGAATATAAGAATATAAATGGTAGTTTTACGAAATAATAAAACAACCGATATAAAGAAAATTTATTTTTCAAATAAAGTAGATATTCAATATTATTTTTTAAGTAAAACAGAAAAAAAAGAGAAAAAAAAAGTATATAATATGATTATAAAAAATAATAATATTATTATTAATAATATTATTGATAAAAAAATATAAACTAAATATATATGGAAACAGTTGTTTCATTAAATGAAGATCCACTTGAAATACAGTCTGATTTGAAAGTTTTTTTAGATAAACAGTTTGATTTTGTCTATAATCATAATGGTTTTTTTATTGTTGCTAATAATGATACTCCTAAAAATACCATTGCTGATACAACTGGTGAAAAAATGTGGTTAAAAATAGTAGAATATGTAAGAGATTTAATGATAAAACCCGAATTACCAACCGCTAAAACATTTTATGGTAAATTAAGTACTAATTTTATTTTAGCATATGGAACACACGGTTTTTTGAATGAAATATATCCAATAATATTGGAAAAATTCCATAGACAAATGATTCCTATTTACGATGATTCAAAATTAGACTATTCTTATCTAAACACGGATATAATAATAACAAAATTAGATGATATAACATGGAAATCATATGGTTTTAATAAAAAATATAATGAAATTATAGAGGTTATATTAAAAATAATATTCAGTACTCTTAGTATAGCATATCCAACTGATTGGAGTTTTGAACAATTAAATAATCTATATATAATCTTAAACAGAGATGTTGAAGACGGATATTATATTCCGAAACATTATAGTGTTTCAAAGGCAATCAAAAATTATATATATCAAATATGGTTATTAACTTTTCACGACCATACAAAAATTTTATCTCCTCAACAAAAAAAAATTCACGCATTATTATATAAATATAAGGATAAGGGAATACCATTTACTATTTCAAATGAATTGACTTCCAGTTTTAATATAGACACAACTATTATTAATAAAAAAGATTCACAAGTATCCGTATTTGATAAAATATACAACAATTTATCAGTAAGAACATTAATTATTCTACTAGTTATTTGTATTATTATTTTTATTATACTTATGTTAAAAATATATGTTGTATCTTAAGAAGAAGATTTTATAAATTTCTCCTTATTTTTAAGAAATGTATCTAATGTTACTACCTTAATTTTTTTCTTTTCCGCCTCTTTTATTTTTGAAGATTGACTAGAACTATCTTTCTTAATAACTAATAAAGTATCAGAATTAATACTACTATTTACAGCAATTCCATTTTTCTCTAATATTTTTTCCAATTCATTATTACGAAATCCTGTAAATACAATATTTTTTTTTATCTTACTTTTCTTAATATAGTCTTTTAAATTATGTGTTTTAATATTTAGTTTTTTCATAAATTTCTTAAATTCATCGAAATTATCTACAAATTGTTTTGCCGTAACATTACTAAACCCATCGATTTTCATAATATCAGACAATAATGAATTATTTGATTGTCGTTCGATTAAATTTGGAATATTTGAGAATAATGCCTCTAATCTAAGTTTACCTAACCCTCTTCCAAATACATTACTTGCATTCATCAACTCAATAAGATTTACTTTTTGTATAGCATTTTTAATATTAGATACTAATGTTTTTGCCGATTTTTCCTGAAAACCATCAATATCTAATAGGTCGTCAATCGTAATATGAATAATATCTTCAATATTTGTATATCCATTTTCATATAATTTCTTTATTGAACCTGGTCCTAAACTACCTACATTAATAGTCTTAAAGAAATCCCCTAGTAACTTCATTTTACATACACTATCATCATCTTTGTCAATTGAAAATATATCTACTTCAGTAGCATTCCATTCATATTCTGTATCAGGCATATCTGCTTTTTTTGCTGGTTTAATAATTTTAACAATATCTGGAATTACATCACAAGAACGAGCAATTTGAACTATTGCTCCCTTCCCAATCTTATTTTTCCAAATAAATTGTGCTGATTTCCCACTAGCATAACTGATATTAACTCCACCAATATTAACTGTTTTGATTTTAATACGAGGATATAACTTACGATATTTTGATACATTCCATTCAACTTCTTCTACGATTGTTTCAGCAACCTGTTCTTCTAATAACATTTTAAAAGCAAAGGCATAATCGGGATTAGAAGATTTATTATAAGAATAATTTTGATTATGACGAATAACTATTCCATCAATCAAATATTTACTAGTTTTCTTGAAATCCTTCAATTCTTCTTGTAGATATTCAAAATCAATCTCTTCTACTGATTTATTTTGTACCGTATTAAACCCGAGTCTTTTTATTTTTTTCATTTGTTCGCTGATTTTAAATTGTGGATATAACATTTCATATGCCACAAAATCTATATACTCAACATATTTAACATTTGGTTTTTTGCTATTTACCATTCCTGAAACAAAACTACGGGAATTTGACGAATCCGTTTTAAGTTTATCATATATATCTGTTTTAATCAATAATTCACCACGAATACAAATTTCAGAATGAGAAGATAAATCTGGAATTTTTAAATACTTAATTAAATGACTAATATCTTTTCCCTGTTTTCCATTTCCACGTGTATATAATTTTAATCCCATACCATCCTTATTCAATAATGCAGAAATTCCATCTAATTTATTCATAAGTACATAATCTTTGTCATATTTTTTTATCCAACTATTTATTTTTTTTTCTTCTTTTATATTTGTCATTGAACCCATCCAATATGGTAGTTCCACTTTTTTACCAGAAACCTCATGTCCTGTTTTATTTTTATGACTCGTTTTAGGAAATTTAGAAATTAAATATTCTTTTAGAAAATCAAATTCTTCATCAGTTATTTCTTCTTTACCTGTATTATAATATGAATTATTTACATTATTAAGATAATCTTCAAGTTCTTCTTGAGTATAAGAATCTATAATGGCAAAATCCATATTGTATTAATAGATATATTATTAAAATCAATTTTAAATTTAAAATTGATTTTAATATTATAACTATTATTATATTTATATAAATGCCACAAATTGATACAAAAACACCAGCACAAATCTCTTCTATTATGATTGATTTATTAGAACATAATCCAGAAAAATATTATACATATTTATGTAATTTAAAAAATAAGTATTCAAAAGATTATATTAAAGAAATAGTAGATAGTTGTGAATATCGCACTTGGTTCTCTAATCATCTCCAAACATTAATTTATGTTGTAGGAGATTTGACAACTGTCACACAATATTCATTTTTTGGAAAAAATACAGTTATAAATGAAGATATTGGTATAAAAATTTTTAATATATTGATTGAATATAATGTAAATATATATTTTAAAGATTATTATAATAGTACCGCATTTGACATTATTAATCAAATGAACTCAATTACATATAGAACAAATAATTTTAATTTAAAAAAAAAATTATTTGTTTTATATGATAAAAAATTTATACATATTACTAATTTTTCAACATAATTTTTCAACATAATTTTTCAACATAATTTTTCAACATAAATTATACTAATAAAATAAAAAATAAATTGATTTTTTTTATAATAATTATTAACACTATGTACAATTCAATCCCAAAGTATCCTTCTATTTCAGCAAATTTAATTAAAACTCTTGAAGAAAATCCAGATAAATATTATGAAGATTTATGTGCTTTAAAAAATGAATATAGTTCAGATATTATTAAAAATATAGTGGATTGTGTAGATTATAATTGTTATATGGGTAATCATTTACATGCTATTATATATATAGTTGGAGATTTAGTAAATAAAGATATTCCTAATGGAATATATGGGGCTAAAATTGCTGTTCATGAAGATGTAGGAATTCTTATTCTTGATAAATTAGTTGAATATAATATAGATTTATATAATGAAAATTATTATGATGAACTACCACTTAAGAATTTAATGTCAAACGGTCATACAAAAAGAAAGAATAATACAAAATTTAAAAAAATACTTCAGGACCATTATATTCGTGATTTAAATAAAACACTACCATTATATTCGTGATTTAAATAAAACACTACCATTATATTCGTGATTTAAATAAAACACTACCATTATATTCGTGATTTACATAAAACACTACCATTATAAATATAAATATAAATATAAAAAATTTAACACCAACAATGACCCCTATCACTACTTATTTTTATGATATATCTACTATTTTTTTTTTGACTATATATCATCTTATTTCCATCATAATTATGTTCTATATTTATATTTAAATAATCTGCTAATAAAAGTAAAAATGGATCACAAGAAGAACAATAATATCCATTTTGAACCTGATTTACATCATATTCATTTATTGCTTCCATATTTTCTTCCAACATTTTTTCTGTTAATTCGGTATTATTCCATAAAATATTTGAAGTTTTATTATTTACATTTTTTAAGATTGTTACTAAATTATGTGGAATAATTCTAGTATTTTGATTATCAAAATAATTATTTAAATCGTCATTTCTTATTGTTTTTATTAATGAATCCCAAAAACATGACATATTACTTTATAAAATAAATTAATAATCAATAAAAACAATAAATTTATAATACAAATCATACATACAAATCATACATACAAATCATACATACATTTCATACATACATATCACAATAATAATTACTTTCGCATTTACAGACCCATGCCCTCAAACAAACACTGCTTACTACAAAAATTATTCTTACCAGGTGCTACTGAATTTACACACCCTACGAGCGAACACTTTTTAGGAGTTTTTATCTCTATTAATAATATACTATTATTTATTATTAGGGTAGTTTCGTCACATATTTCGCACATGCCGTCAGTATCGTATATTTTATAGGAGGATATATATTTTTGATTAATTTTATCTCGTATATATTTCATTGTATATTTAGCCATCTCGTTTGCTTCAGCGATTCCCAAATGCCTCCAACATACACTCCTGACTACAATAGAACTGATCAGGCATTAGTAAATTTACACACCTATCGCTCCTACATATATTAGGCTCTTCTATCTCTATTAATAATATACTATTTTTTATTATTAGGGTAGTTTCGTCACATATTTCGCACATGTCGTCAGTATCGTATATTTTAAATAGAACTAATTTATATTTTTGTTTAATTTTATCTCGTATATCTTTCATTGTATAATCAGACAGCCCGTCGCATTGAAAAAATGCGAATGAATTAAGCTTTTTTTGTGGGGGGGACAAAATGTCTATTATTAATGATATATTTGCCCCATATTCAAAAGTATCATGTAGAGTTTTGAATTTGGCACTTAATTTATTTTTACTATATAAATTCCATATATTTTCTCCGTTAAAAATTATTTTAAATATTTTTATTTTATTTTCTCCAAATGTTTCTTTAATTCTTTTTGTTAGATAACCTATTGAATCGTTAACATCTAACAATATTTCTAATTCAATGTCGTAATCCCGCTCCTCCGCATCTCGCAAAGTTATTTTGACTCTAACCTTATCTTCCTCACTACACTCCTTTTCAACACACTCCTTTTCTTCTTCTTCACCGAAAAAAGAGATTCCCCATACTTTTTCAATGTTTTTTTCAATGTTTTCTTCACCCCCCCCCACATTCATTTTTTTTGCTTGTAAATATTTTTTCTTATATTTTACATATTTATTATAATAATTTATCATTATATATATATATATATAGCTTTTATTATATTTTTAAATTAATTATTAATAAATCTATTTATTATTTATTATAATAATCTTTTTTTATTTTTTATTATAATAATCTTTTTTTATTTTTTAATTCTAAAAAGTTCAACTATTATTTCTTTCTTTTCTAAACTAGTTGTTTTTCACAATCTATTAATTTATTACAATAAACTATCAATTTATAGACATTTTGAAAAATATTTATTTATATACATTATTTAACTGATTATTTACCCTAATAAATGTAGTTCTTTTACTAAGTTCTTTCAAAGTTTTTGCCCCAACATAAGTTAGTGTTGAACGAATACCACCTAATAAATCAGATATAGTATTTTCAACAATACCCTTAAATGGGATTTTAACTGTTTTTCCCTCCGAAGAACGATAATTTGCTACACCACCTACATATTTCTTCATTGCGGTATCACTACTCATTCCATAAAACATCTTATATTGTTTTCCTTCTTCTTCTACTAATTCACCACCAGATTCAGTATGTCCGCTAAAAAATCCACCACTCATTACAAAATCAGCTCCTCCACCAAATGCTTTCGAAAAATCACCAGGAACAGTACAACCACCATCAGATATAATTAATCCACCGAGTCCGTGTGCGGCGTCAGCACACTCCATAACGGCAGATAGTTGAGGATAACCAACACCGGTTTGTTTTCGTGTTGTACAAACACTTCCAGGACCAATACCCACCTTTACTATATCGGCACCCGCTAATATAAGTTGTTCGGTCATTTCACTAGTAACAACATTTCCTGCAATAATAATTTTATCTGGAAAAGTTTCTCTAAATTTTTGAACAGTCTCTACAAATTTTTCTGAATATCCATTTGCAACATCAATACAAATCATTTTAAGTTGTGGTACTAATTCTAAAATATTTTGTGTTTTTATAAAATCTTTATCAGAGATACCCGACGATACTGTAATATAATTATAATTACAATTATTTTTATTAATAAAATCTACCCAATCTTCTAACTCATAATGTTTATGAATACAAGTTATTATTTTATGTTTTTGACATTCTAATGCCATCTCAAATGTGCCCGTAGAATCCATATTTGCTACCATAATGGGAACACCATTCCAATCACATTTAGAATGTAATGTTTTAAAATTTCGACATAATTCGACCTGTGAACGACTAGATAAAGTTGTACGCTTAGGTTTAATTAATACATCTGAAAAATCTAATTTTAGGTCTTCTTCTATTTTGACCATTAAATAATATTATGAATACGTTTTTATATAAATTAAATATTATATATATATATATATATAAATATGAATTTTAAAGAAATTTTATTCAATAAAACGATGTTATCAATGTTTTCAGATTCAAAAGAAACATTTGAAGCAATCGCTGAAAATGTAACTGAAAAAAAAAAAGAAATTGAAAAACAGATTGGTGGTATAGATAAAACTACATTTTGGGGAATAATAGCAATAATTATAATTATACTAATATTATTACCATTGGGTTTAATATATATAGTTTCACCAGAAACACTGGAATTAAACGGTGAAATTGTAGAATAAACAATGGAAAATAGTTTAAATTATTAAATAAATTTATTATATATATATATATATATATATAATGAATTTATTTAATAATATAATCGAGTCATTTTCTGAAAAAACTGACCAAAAAAAAAACACTGCTTTTAAAATAAACGATTATATACCACATATGTTTTTAATAATTATATTAATTATATGTGTTATTGTAGGATTAATTTATATAGAACAAATAACTGAATTATTGGGATTAAGTTCTGATGTTAATTATGGTCATATTACTGATAAATACGGGGACAATACAAGCTACAACGCCAATCGTAATTAAAATATAATTAAAATGTAATTAAAATGTAATTAAAATATAATTAAAATATAATTAACATATAATTATAATATATAATGGATAATAAAAATAAAAAAAGTTAAAATATATTTACCAATTATAATAGGTATTTTTATATGTATATATATATTTGTAATTTGAATAGATTAATATATTTATAGATAAAAATTTAAAAATATAAATAATATATAGATGATAATTAATTTTATAACAGATAAAAACGATAAAAATTTATTAAAGGGTTGTGAAAAATTATATGAGGGATTTGCGATTCGTTATAAAAGTGGAAATTATGAAAAAAATATAGTTCATTATTTAGAATATAAGTGTTCTCCAGCAAATATTAATATATTTTATGGTTATATTAATAATTTATTAATAGATTATTCACAAAATAATATTTTTGTATTTGATAAAAATCATTATATTCAATCTTGGACACCTCAACTTCATAATTATGATCTTATTCTAGTTCAAAATGAAGAAGATACAATTATTGATTTATCTGTAAATAAAAATACTATAAATATGAATATGAATGTGAATGATATTAATATTTTTTATAAATCTATTATGACAGTATGTAAAAAAATCAAATCAATAAAATTACCCCAAATAAATAATTTTATAGAACCCAATGATTTACCAAATATATCAGTATGTATGCCTACATATAATCGTAAAAAATTTATGAAATTAGTAGAAATGAATTATAATAATACAACATATCCCAAAGATAAAATAGAATTTATTATTCTTGACGATGGAACTGATATTGTAGAAAATGATGTACCTAAAGGGAATAATATTAAATATTATCACTATAATAAAAAAGAAACAATAGGGTGGAAAAGAAATGAATGTGTAAGATTATCAACGCATAATATAATCGCTTTTATGGATGATGATGATTATTATCACCCGGATTCATTAATAAATCGTGTAGGAAATTTATTAAAATCTGGGCGTGATTGTGTATTTTGTTCTACTATTGGTTGTTTTCATATTAAAAAATATAGTAGTATAATTAATGTTACACCAATAGAATATCCATTAGAGAAAAAAGTATCCGAAGCTACATTAACATTCAAAAAATCATTTTGGCATAATCATAAGTTTAATAATGAAGATAAAATAAATGAGGGTGAAGCATTTGTTAAAAATGCTATAAATAAATGTAAGGAAATCAATTGGGAAGGCGTAATTGTTCAATTATTACATACTTATAATACTTGTAATAAGAATTTGAAAATAGAAGAGGAAAATGGAAGTCATTTTGGATTTACAAACGACGAATTTGAAGTAATTACTAGTATTTAAATATTTTAAATATTTTAAATATTTTATATATTAATTATTTTTTTAAATAAATAGGTGTAATTTGAATTTGTGCTAGTAATTCATTTTCAGTTTCTCTTATTTTGCGGGTATTTTTATAACATAATTTATTTTTAGTCCTTTGTTTTTTTTGAAGAGAAATATAAGATTTTATTAATTCCTTATGGGTTTTTTTAAATTCCACAAATTCCATTTTACTTTCTTTTAATTTTATAATATCAGTTTTTTCTTTGTTTTTTTTGAAGAGAAATATAAGATTTTATTAATTCCTTATGGGTTTTTTTAAATTCCACAAATTCCATTTTACTTTCTTTTAATTTTATAATATCAGTTTTTTCTTTTTTTTTTATTGTTTTTATTTTATCCAGTGTTTTTTTTATATTTTGTGGGCAATCTTTTCTTTTTCCTAATTTCTTAATTTCTTCAATTGTTTTTATTTTTACACCCCATTGTGTCATTTCGTCTAGATTTAATGTAATATCATTACATAATGGACAATTTTTATGATCATTGCGAAACCACTTAATAATACATTCACAATGATAATTATGACCACATTCTAATGTGTGTATATTTTCAGTCATATCTTCATAACAAATACAACATATATTTTCTTCATTATGAGAACTTTCCATTTATATAAGAATAGTTTATATAATTAAAAAACAGAATAAACCTATATAATTTCATAATCTTTTAATATTAAATTTATTTTTTCACTTTTAATTTTTATTCTTTGAGTTTTCCAAAATTTATGTTCATCATTAATTTCTTCATTTATTTTGTCATTTGTTTTATTTGTTATTTTATGACCATATTTTATCATATCTATTTTTTTTTGTAAATTATAATTTTTATAATTACGATATATTTTTTGTATCATTCTTGCCTTTTTATTCTTTATATAACCTTCATTATAACCAAAATAATTATATAAAAAAAGATCCATATAATATATTACATATAAAAATAATATATATAAATAATGAAGATTAATGAATTAGAAACAGGGGATATAATTTTATTTAATGGGAATTATTTTATGTCACATATTGTAGAATATTTTACAAATTCTATATATAGTCATATAGGTATTATTTTGAAAAATCCCGATTTAGGTGACGCTACATTTAAAGGTATTTATTTATTAGAATCAGAAAAAGAAAATACACCTGACCCAGAAAATAATCGAATAAAAAAAGGAGTTCAAATAATAAATCTAGAAGAAAAAATGAAAAATTATAATGGACGAATTTATGTTAGAAAATTACAATGCACTCGAGATAAGGCATTTTACGAAAAAATAAAACATATTCATTCTTCGGTTCACAACATTCCATATGATTTAAATCCAATTGATTGGATTAAAGCAGAATTACATTTAGATATTGGAAATACACAGAAAATGAATACCTATTGGTGTTCAGCATTAGTAACTTATGTATTTGTTCAATTAGGATTTTTAAATAAAAATATTCAATGGTCATTAATAAGTCCACAAGATTTAAGTTCTTCATGTTGTAAATTTAAATTCATAAACTGTATATTAAATAAAGATGAATATATTACTTATTAATATACTTAAAAATATATAATAATATATAATATATAATATATAATTATGAATTATTTAAAATATGTGGATATTATTAAAAATAAGACTTTCCAAAAATGTGCTCTAGGAAGTGTTTTTGCATTTTCGATTGTTAGTGGTATAGGTTATTTAGTAAAAAATGAAATATTACAATATTTTAAAAATATAGATGAGTGTGAAAAAGATAAAACAGATAAAAAAATAGATGAGTGTGAAGATAAAACAGATAAAAAAATAGATGATTGTGAAGATAAAACAGATAAAAAAATAGATGATTGTGAAAATGAAATTGATAAAAAAACAGATGATTGTGGAGAATTTGGAAACAAATTAAATTGTAAATTGAATGAATATATAAATGAACTTAATAAGGATGAAAAATTATTAGATACAGTAAAATTTATGGAAATAGATGTATAAGTATTTAGAAAATAAGTATTTAGAAAATAAGTATTTAGAAAATAAGTAATATAATTATACATTATGAGTAGAATTACAGTATCTCGTTCCGAATATAAATTTGAACATTATAATTATGAAAAAGTAGAATTAAAACCATATATTGAAGGTTATCAAAGAAAATTATACAAGGACCAGTATCATACAATACCTGTAAATATAAATGTACTATATAATGCCTCCGATATTATTTATGGTAAATGTAAGTAATTATATTATTTAAATTGATTTTTTTTTAATTTATAATAAAACTCATATGAGGGAAGTTTATTTTATTAACGCACGTGGAACTATTATTGAGATTCTTAAAATGCATCCAATTTTTCATATTGAAAATTCTTTTATTCAACGTGCTCTACAATGCGACTCATTTTCAGAAAATGATCCTTTTTATATTGATATAGATTCTGTTAGTTTTCATACTATTTTAACATATTTAAACTGTCACCAGGAGGCAAACAGTGGAGAAGACTATAATGCTGAAAAATATTTAAAATTATTAGAAAAAAAAATAGAAGAAAATCCCACAATATTATATGCGATGAATAAATTGTCTATTTTAGATGATTTAACTAATAAAACCAAATGGAGTTGTAGTTTAGATAACTGTTTAGATATTACAAAAATATGGGATGAAATATCAGGATTTACTTACATCGTAAATATGTTATGTGAAAATAAATACAAAAAGATATATTTTTGTATAAATAAATATGGAAAAGGAGACACTAATAATATATTATTAAAAAACAATATTCCTATTTTGGATATAAAAATTCATGATAAGAATAATAATACTATAAATTTAAATTTAGGTTATCAAAATCTTACAGATCCTTTAGAAATAAAAAAAATAAGTTTGATTGAATTAAATAATAATATAAAAAAATTTGAAAATATATCGAATTTTAGTGATTTATTTAAAGATATTAATAGACTTATGATTGGTTGTAAGGGTATATATCATCGTTATAGTTAATATTTATATTATTAATATTTATATTATTAATATTTATATTATTAATATTTATATTATTAATATTTATATTATTAATATTTATATTATTAATATTT
>Ga0209709_10003335_pt1 | contig 13375 bp, 10 predicted proteins | sample ArcticOcean_MG_C_2_FD_187435 | JGI IMG/M metagenome (GOLD analysis project Ga0209709, IMG submission 187435) | Marine microbial communities from western Arctic Ocean - ArcticOcean_MG_CB4_136 (SPAdes) (version 2) | ecosystem: Environmental > Aquatic > Marine > Oceanic | place: Arctic Ocean... | reverse complement strand
TTGTGCGGTGTTTTTACTAAAAGGCCATGCCATACATATTCCTCCTTACATTCTTAGCCGAAGCCAAGAAGTTCAAATCACCTCTGAGCCAGCAGCCGTTGAACCAATTGTGAGAACTTCGTAGGTGCTCCCACCGGTTCCGATGTGAAGATAGAGCTGAATCGTTGTGTCAGGGACGCCACCTATACCAGGGTTGTCAGCGGAACAATCAATTAAGCCTCTACTTGCATCCATCCAAAGAACATAGGGATTCCCAGGTAGTAATTGTTGGGTGGGGGGCATAGCGACTCCAGTTTGCATTGGTGCAATAACACCTTCAGCTGCAATGCTAAAACTACCCTCGACTACACCTAGATCACACATAAATTGATATGATATCTGGTTAATCGTTACCGGTGAACTACCGGGTGCAAGGCGAACATACAATGCGTATGCCTCACCTGGTTGGAAAGTACCTGGTGCACCAGTTGAACCACCGGTAGAGACAAAACCAGCGCGGACCAAGAGTTTCCCTGCCAAATTTCTGGAGGTATCTTCACCGGTAGTTTGTGCATTCTGTTGGAGCCTTTCTGCTGTCTGAATAATAACTGCTGCTGCTACTGCTGCGACCAAAATCAGTGCGATGAAGACAATCATTGCACCGATACCAATCGCTGCCAACTTGTCATCTTGAATTTCTCGGGATTCAGTCTTCAATATACCATCTCCCCTGGGCTGACATCCGAGCTATAATCCAAAGTTTCTTCTGTAAAGCCACCTGAAACGGATTGAATCAAAAGCGTATGAGATGCACTTGCAGTTGGAATGCAATTTTGTATTCCACCGGCAGCATTTCTAAGCTGTAAGTCGTACGTTGTGCCGATAACCAATTGTCCGTTGCCTGTAGCCGTCACCAGTGCAGCAGTTCCGACAAGTGAAGCCTGAGCAAAAGTGCCATAATCAACACCATTAGCGCAAATAATAGACCATTCGACATTCACTGGAGGGATATCGTCTGAACCAGGTGCTAGTTCAAAAGTGATGTACAGTTCGTTGACGACTGGAATAACGACGCTAATTATGATTATTTTCGTTGAAAGCATGTCCGAAGCATCAGCTCCAGTTGTTTGGGCATTCTGTTGCAACTTTTCAGCTGTTTGAATAATAACTGCTGCTGCAACCGCAGCAACCAAAATCAGAGCAATGAAAACAATCATTGCACCAATACCAATCGCTGCGAGAGTATCGCTTTTTTCGTTTGTATTTTCTTTCATATTTTCACCATTTAATATCCCCCAAAATAGGGTGGAACAAGATTGAGTTCACGACATACCCCCAGAACTCATGTTGATTCGAAGTGGCATTCGAATGATCGCCACTTCGTCGGGAGCAAGACGTGCGACAAAAGGAACAGTGTCAGAGGTATAGCCTGGTGGGAACCATGGCGTGAGAAGAACATCTGAGAGGGGTTCCATTGAACGGTTTTGTGCTCGGATTGTGACGAAGACTTCACCCGTTCGGATTTCGTAACCAGTAGTGATTGCCAGTTTGCGCGAGAGAGGTACCTCGTCAGAAGATTGACGGCGGTTCGAAGCGATATTGAATCGAACGGGGAGGTTTCCACCTGAAGCGATGGTTGGAAGGTCAACTGAGGATGGGGTAGAAGTCCAGCCTTCTGGAACCGGTGGTGAAAGGCGCATCGGCGGCATAGCAACAGGTCCATCGTTGATGATACGAATAACAAGAACGCCTTCATCACCGCCAGCAGGCCATCGCGTTTCCAATCCCATCCAAAAATGACGGAATAAGAAAGGATTGAGGGTCGATGTGTTTCCGCCAATCAAATCATCAACGAGGAATTCTACTTCTCCAGCCGCTCCACCCACGTCACCGATTTCAGCAGCACCTGTTGCACTACGAAGACGAAGGAGAATCGTTTCGATATCTTTTTCACTCACTTTTTTCTCGTTCAACAATCGATGTAGCATAGCGATGTTACGTCGAAGATACAAGACATCTTCTTCGAGTTCAACCAGTGATGATTCCGCATTCTTTACACTTGCTGACGCTCGTCGAAGTTTATGTGTATGTAAGAGTCTTCTTGCTTCACCGATTTCGAGATCTGTACCGGCTAATGAATTGGTGTCATCATGAGCAACTCCCAACACCATACTTTCGAGATCTTGAGATATTGCCATAGCCTGTTCAGACATCTCTGGTGTTGCTTCGGCATCGGAGGTTGGGTCTGCTGATGATTCATCATCAATGCCCGGTGATGGTGGTGGTGCGGGAGTTTCTGAGTTCATCTCGTCCTCAAACTGTGGCAGTTCATCGTGTTTCTTCTCCTCAGAAGACAATGACTCGACTGGGCTCATATCAGGCATCGTCATTCACCTCCTCGTTTGAAAAAATTGCCTCGGGATTAAGGGACCTCGAAGGTTCTACATCACCGAAAATCTCGGCGAGATTCAATCCATCTGCTGCGAGTTCGTTAAAGAGACGAGCAGGGTCTCCCAAATCCCTCTCAAGACGTATTGACTTCACTTCAATATCAGTAAGACGCCCATACAGTGTACCATACATGGAATCTGCTCGATTGATGAGAATCCAGACTCCAATAATAACAACTGCAACATAGGATACGAGACTAATCATATTGACACTGTCAATTGTGAGCGTAGGTGGGATTCCAAGAACGATTGCAAGCATGCCAAGAACTGGCACAGCCAAAATCACGACAAGTTGTCGACGCGCTTTCCCTAATTCATCGAAGTGGTCGGCATATAAGGTAGATACACCTTTACGTGCACGTTGGTAATCTTCATGGAGTAATCTGAATTCCTCAGTACTTCCCCAACTTACTCTCCAGATCCAAAGTGCTGAAAGGCCAAGAACGGCAAAGCCCCACCATATTTCGCCAAAGAGGTGGAAAGAGAAGCCAAGACTAAGAACTCCAGAGTAAATTCCAAGTAAGCGGAAATTATCATTTTGAGCAGTGAGGCGGAATAAGATGAGTGAGACCAGTAAACATGCAACGCATGCAATGAAACTGTTTTGAACTCCAGGAGACCAAGAGGTTACTTCCCCTATGAACACTTTTTCATCATTTCCTTCGACGTTGGTCTCATTATTGAACGAAGTGACCGTTGCGGTACAAGTGACATCTGTTTTCTGTAACCACCAATCAATCGAATCAGCTGTAACTCCCCATTGTAGGGTCTTTGTATCACCAGGGCCGAACTCTTTAATCATAGTTTTATTTATTCCACCGCCAACTGAACCAGGAATGAGAGAAGGAGTGTCTTCAGCAGATGTCGATACTGTCAACCCATCACATTGCAGATGAACACTCACATCGAGGGCTTTTGCAGAACCAACATTTTGAATAACCACGGTAACTGTATTCTGGCTACCTTCCTCTAAATCATCGACTAATTCAATACTCATGACCATTGGATCGGCGAACACTGCTAAGACAAGTGTGAATGTGGTTTCATTAAACTGAGTGTAACCCGCGTTTTCATCTGGGTGGTAAAGTCGGAATGTCAAGTCCCAACCGTCACCCGGGAGAATACTGCCGCGATTCGGGATATCTATTTCAAGAGTGAATGTTCCAGGATTCCAAGGTTCCATCAATGGGAGATTGTATCTTGAAGTTGGGCCAAGTGAAGTAGTTTTACCACATTCCTGTTCTAAATCCAAAGGATGGGGGACTGTGGTTCCATCTGCTTTCGTTTCGATAAGAGTGAAACCCCAAGAATAGTTCAATGGGTTTTGTCCTAAGGAAGCGATGTCCTTGAGGCGCACTGCGTTGCACAGTTCAACCTGATAGGCGACGGCGGAACCGTTACTAATTGGTATATTGCTGTAAGGAATCGGCTGAAGAACTGGGCCGTCATCAAGTGCAGGCTGGAGACCAATCTCCCCGGTGGAATAGAATCGGGACATAATCAATTGAGTACTAAATTCACCCTTTCCATCTACAGTAGTGTTTACTCCATCAGCATCAGCAGTGGTTTCCGGTTGGAGGTGTAAGGTGAGGTCTGCTGTTAGCGACAAGAGTGGGTTAGAAACATTTCCACGAACTGTGAATGAATGAACGACTGGGGTGTTTCGTGGCAGAACAAGCAAAGAGTTTTCAGTCACCATTTCCCAATCCGTCGAAGAAGTGTTGGTTAATCCAGGCCGAGTAATCATGTAATACACATTGACTGTGACATCTTGGTTCCCGGTGTTGGTGAGTGTCACCTCCCAAGTACGCAAGGCCTGTGGCCGGAACTCCATTACCGAAGGCCAATCGGATGATTCGGCTATGAACAGTGGCTGAACCAGCAATTGAACGCTCTTAGAGCCAGGGTATGCTACATTTGAAGTCCCATTATATACAGTGATGGTAAGATTGTAACTGTCGCCTTGCACCAATGAATCTGTCCCGCCTAGGCTTGGGATGAAGACGATGACTTGATCCGAAACAGAACCACCGATTGGAAGCGTTACCGTCATTGAATAAACGGACAAGGTCAAATTCCCTTGAACTGTGAAATTTACGGTAACTGTTTCTTCGGAATTACCGTTGTTCACGATTTCGAATTCAACTTTTTCTTGCAGCCCCGGCGTCACTGACATTTGAGTCGGTGCCGTGATGCTGAAACTATGCAATTCGGAGATATTCGCAAATATCTCCGCAGAGAGTGCGATTTGACCGTCATTTGCAGACACGAGGACTGTAGCCATGTAAACTCCATCGGCATTCGCATCCGAATTTGCAGTCATTTTTATCCGGATCGCTTCTTCGAATCCTGCTGCGATAAATATTTTCGAATTGGTGGGTGACTCGATTTCAAAGACAACGGCTCCAGCCAAAGACGTATCCAAGGCAATCGTATAGTCGGTAGGGGCATTGCCGGTATTCCGAATATATATCGAGGTGAAAGTGTCCTCTAAAACATCCATGTGCAGCGTTTGGTTGGTAGGAGAGAGTGTAGCATTGAAGACTTGACCAACGATAACATCGAACACAAATTCATCTTCAAGGAGTTGTCCTGAAACAGGGTCTTCAATCCGAATTCGAATCGGTTGGTGCAATCCTGCTGGCGCAAGTGGGTCGCTTTTGACATTGAATGTCACAATTTTCATGTGAGTTACATTGCCACCAGGGATATTTGCATCAATCGTTCCATCAGCAAGGTCGGAAGTTAGGCCCGTGATTAAAGAATCAGTATCGCTAAAGTTAGCAGTCCAGTTTTCGGGAAGGTCGTTAACAACTCGGAGGCGGTAAGAAGAGGCATCATTGCCTGCGTTTGCAAAGCGCATAGGGATGGCGTTATCTTTGCCGACATTAATGTCATAAGGCCCGATGTCAAGGAATTCACCTTTAACGATTGATGGAACGATTACATCATAGATTTGAGTGAATGGAAGTGCGGTTACTCCGCTCGCTAGAAGAGCAGGATTGGGCGATGGCGTAATAGTCACTGCAGCCGAAAAGGTTCCCGCCAGAGGATATTGGTTGGCCTGTGGGCCTGCGATGTTAAGCGCTGAAGTGAGGGTATCACCCGGGTTAAAGCCAGTGAGAATCGGATTTGAAACCGTTAAATCCCATCGGCCTACTTCACTGAAACCGCCATCATTGCGGGCAGTGAAACTCTTTTCAACCGTAATGACTGCATCGAGCGTCTCGACAACAAGATTCACGGGGAGGTTGTGAACGACACGGATGTTCATCTCAGGATGCTGCGAAAATACAGTCCCGGACATCATCGCCTCGATTTCTTCATTCGTGACCTCATAGGGTTCAGTGCTGAGCCCTGGGTCGAGGACAACGGCGGGTTCTACTTTGAGGGAGGTCTGATCGACCACAGGTACACCGCCACCACTCGGTTGAGATTGTATCCAAATGCTGAGCACGTCATCTGCCATGTTGTGTTCACTGGTGACGATCGGGTTTTGTATCGGTGGCGCTGTGACTGTAATAGAAACTTGGTGAGTGGCACCAGACGCAATGACCGGTGTGGTCGCAGTGTTGATATTGATTGTCCAATTCAATGCATTCACCGAAAATCCTGCGAGGAGTGAAAATGAAGTTGCTACGCTACCTGTATTTTCAACAGTGGCGATAAAATTCTCCGAACCTCCGGGTGTGATTGGTTTTGGAACAACGCCGGTGATCAATGTAACTGTGCCGTCGAAGAAATCCCCGACCATTACTCGGCCGGTGGCAACAATCGCGTAAGGAGGGCTTGAAGCGGATGTAAACGTGACCGTTATCGTGTCTGTCGTCGAACGTACTGCATCAGCGGGAACATTCACAGGAATTGAGATGAGGCGTATCTGGCCTTTATTGATCGTTGCTCCGAAGTCGGGCACATCTCCAACAGAAACCCAGCCGGGAGTTTCACTTTCAGTCACCACGAATGAAAAGAGATCCGGCAATTCGCCTGTGTTTTCGACGAGGAATGTCAAGACCGCGGATTCCCCGGGTTCAACGATTAAGGTTGAAGGCTCAATCACATCCGCGTTATAATCGGAGAATTTGACCCAAGTATCCGGTTCGCTGACTATGATCGTTTCAGATTGCAACCCGGTAAAGGTGACGGTTGCAACAAATTCGTAGACGCCAGTTAAGGAAGAAGCATCGAGTGCGGCAGTGAGTATGGCTTGATCTGGTAATGTCGTGGATGAAAGTGGATAGGAGCCGGGTTCAAGCAGAGGTTGATTCGAAACATAGGTCAAAGGAGTGGGGGTGCCATTTTGAGTCAATACAATTGAAAGTTGTGCATTAAGACTTATTACACCAGAATTGGTTGCAGTAACATTGAGCAAATGGTTCGATTTTGATAACGTCATCTGAGAACTCGCCGGGGAAATGGCTGGGAAGTTTGTAGGGGTTGCGTCCCCTTTTTGTTTGTGTTCTACAGAAAAGGGGAGTCCGAGTGGTTGTATATTATCCAGTAGATTAATTCCCGATTCTTGCGTCCCTATAATTTTGACTCTCAATTCCTGTCCAGCTCCAGACGAGGCTGTCCAGGTGAACGAATTAGGAGGGATATCGATTTGTGACCCTGCAGAATTTCCATAGAGCGTTCCAAAGTCGATTGTAGAGCCGGGGACATCAGCGAAATCAAGAATTGATGAGCCTTTATGTTGGAGGACCAGTTGGAGGTTATCATCTCCAGTACCGGTATAAGATACATTTGCCGTCACGATGTGGTCGCCGGGTTCAAGGTACAAATTCGACAAAAGAATGGCAGAGCCAGAGTTACTCAGTTGAAGTGCGTCACGGAACGTAAAGTCGAGGGTTCCGCTCCGAGCACTGGTGCTTGCTTCTTCAGCGTCATCTGCTCCAGCAATGGGCAAAAAAGATGGGACGATAAACAGTAACACGAGAAGTGTTGCTAAAGTCGATTGGTTTAATTGAATCTTAAGCAGATGTCCCACCCCCGGGAGTTTTGAAACGGTCGATGGTGACTTTCTTTCCTTGGCGGCGCCATTGAAGAAGAAGTTGTTCGAGTAAGCGCTCATGCTCGACATCTGAAATGCCAAGTCGGCGGCGCTCTTCCCAAAGTAACATTTGTTCGGTCTGGGTCAAAAGTGAGTCTCGCAAATACAATTCTAAAGTCCTCCGGTATGCATCGCGGTCTGATAGAGCGTAAACGATAGCGTCGCCTGGTAATTGATCTGCCCGGTTTTGTATGAGGTTGCCCAAAGTGAGTGCTTCATCATAGGACAAAATACGCTTATCCAATTCACTTTGGATGAGGCTGGCAATAGTTTGCAGTTCAATCTTGGTGCTAACACGCAAAATTTGCTTTGAATAGCGACGACATCGCCGAGACATACGCGTAGCCACCATGGCCCAACTTAGCACCCCCCGGTTATTGAAAGAATCGGTTGCTCAGCCATGAATCACCCACTTTGCGATAGATGGAATGCATATCGCATAAAAGCGATATACAGAGGCTAAAACCCCATACAATCGCCAGAAAATCTCTTTATTTTGACAAAATATGAGCAAATGCAATGTTTCATGACCTTTGGATAGGTGCGGGCATCATGAGCGAAACAATAACACATGAAGTTGGCCATAACGCCCCACTGTTCAAGTGTGAAGATTCGAACGGCACTGTTCATGACTTAGCAGCATATACCTCTGCTGGAAAAAGTGTTATCGTGTACTTTTACCCGCGTGACTCAACACCGGGATGCACCACTCAAGCATGTAATTTCCGAGATAACATGGCGCTCTTAAGTGCTGAAGGGTATATCGTTCTCGGCGTATCCAAAGGTTCCGAAGGCTCTCATGAAAAGTTCATCAGGAAGCAGGAACTCAACTTCCCTCTTCTAATGGATGAAGGAGGCGAACTTCATGAAGCATATGGTACATGGCGCCTTAAGAAAAATTACGGTCGTGAATACATGGGTTGTTCGCGTTCTACGTTCGTCATAGGACCGGATGGCGCTTTTTCTTGGCTCCGGTATAATGTCAAAGCCAAAGGTCACGTAGGTATGCTTCTTCGAGAACTCGGCTTAAGTGAATGAGGGATCAAATGAAAGAGGAGTCCCCATTAAGTGGCCAACGTATCGAACTTGAAAGAGGAAGTATCGCTTGGACTCCTTGTCATATTGGAAAGGACACAAGAATTGGCGACAATTGTTCCATTGGTGCATTGGTACATCTTGGGCGTAAAGTTACTCTTGGTCATGAGTGTCGGATTCAGGGCGGTGCATACATCGCCGATGGCTGCGGAGTGGGTGACCGAGTGTTTATTGGTCCAAACGCTACACTCCTCAATGACAAATATCCCCCTTCGAAAAACTCTATGCAATGGCAACCGGTTCAAATTGGAAAGGGTGCAGTTATTGGCGGGGGTGCAACGGTTATTGCTGGATGTTCGGTTGGACATAATGCAGTCCTTGGTGCGGGTTCAACACTCACTCGGGATATTCCTGACAACGAAGTATGGGTGGGAAACCCTGCTGTATTTTTGATGATGCGGAATACATACGATGAAAAGCAACTCCAACTCAAAAGAAAATCAGCAAGCAGTGACTGAGGTGAATATATGGACAGAAAAGAAGTTGTACTCGATTATCTCAAACGCTGCAATATCTATGCGGAAGATTCGATTGCTCGGAAAACTGAGCGTGGTGAAATAGAGCAAACTGAATCTTGGAAGTCCTATGTCCAATTCAATGACCATGCGATTGAAGAAATAAAAAACGGCACCTTAGATAACTGGTTCACACCGCTTCCAAGCAAGGGCATGGAAGGTGCTCAACGAATCGATGTCAACGAACTGGAACATGCACAACGTGCTGGATGGTTATCTGGCCTGTTATCTCCACGTCCTTTGGTCATTGCATCGACACAAGATGAACATGGAAACAAGAACCTTGCTCCTTATACCTCCGTTATGGCAGTTTCAACAGGCCCTCCGCTGTTAATTGCCTCGTTTAGTTGTAACCGTGAAGGCCGATACAGGGACACGCTTCACAATCTCCGCACGACCAAAAGAGCTATCCTTCACTTGATGCCGAGTTCTCATTCAATGGTCGAGGCAATTGATGAAACGGCAAGCCCACTCCCTAAAGGTGAAAGTGAATGGAATCTTGCGGGATTTACTCCTCATCATCTTGACCCATTACTCATCAACGAAGCAGTTGCTGCACTTGAGGTTGAATTCATCGAAGATACGCCACTTCCTGATGCAGTGGCACGTCTCGCAGTCTTACGGGTCACAGGAGTGTGGACCACTGAAGCGTCAATACCGGCAAATGGATTGGATGTATTATGCCAACATGGCCATGACCGACTCACACCTGCTCCCGATTCTTGGGGCGTGAAAGTCCTCAAACACTACGCTTCACAACAAGACTCATCGTAAGACTGACCACATAGCGCGCAGACCTTGTTCCAAGGATGTTGACGATTCCCATCCAAGCAGTGATTCCGCTTGACTGCAATCCGGTAGACGGCGTAGTGCATCACCATAGTACCCTTCAACCACTTTCGTTTCAGGTAACTCCTTCGTCCATGTTGCATCGTTTGAAACAATAGAGAAAAGAGTTTCTTGTAACTGCTGAATCGTGATTTCTTCTGTAGAGCCAATATTCAAAGCGCACCCTGAAAGAGATTCTCCTTGAACTCCCTTCTCTCGAAGTCCGGCTCGGATAAAGCCCTCAACCACATCATCAATCCATGTAAATGAGCGAGTTTGCTGACCACCATTGTGTAACTGAATCGATTCGTTGGAGAGGACTGCCTGGAAAAACATCGCCACCACTTGACCATACTCATCACCGAGAAGTCGTGGACCGTAGGCGTTGAAAGGACGAATGATTCGGACATCCAGCCCATCACGAGCTGCATGTTGGCACGCAACTTCATCGAGATATTTGCTGGCGCCATAGGAATGGCGTTGGTGAAGGGATGGGTCAGTAAAGGTCATCTCATTACCGTTTTGAATCGGTTGTTGCAAAGCCTCGCCAAAGGCTTCTGGTGAAGATGCGAACACATAGCGTACATCGTGAGCCATCGCTAACTCCAATGTTCGAAGCGTTCCATTGATGTTGACATCGATGACTGAATGGGCAGCCTCATGAAACCACTTGGTTCCATTCACTGCTGCAAGATGGTAGATGAGTTCTACTCCGCCCAATTGCTCAATCGCATCGTCCAAACGGTCGATGTCACGAACATCACCCTGCATGAATTGAAACTCTGGATGCTCTTGAAGAGAAGCAAGATTTGATTCACTGCCTCGGAATAACGAATCATACGCCAACACTGAATGCCCTTCAGCGACCAAACGTTCGCATAATGATGAGCCAATGAATCCTGCACCACCTGTGACAAGAATTTTCAGTCCACTCATGCCATCACCTCATTGTACTCGTTCAAGAACGGTCAGTGTGACGATGCCACTTTCAGATTTAAGTTCAATGAGATCTCCGTCGTTAATGGCCATACAAGGGTCTTGGTCGAAACCATGACCATATGGTAATCCCAACAACGAGCAAGCAGGTAATGTGAGCGGACAGACATCACGGTTGACAATGGCAATTGGACCCTTGCCGGTGTACAATAATCCCATCAAAACAAATGGTGCAACGGTCGAGCCAGAACCCTTTGGATAGATGAGAATTGAATTTTCGATAGCCCTGCCGTCAAGTGGATGGCCAGTTTCTTCGATAACGCCAGTATCTCGGTGGACATAGCCCAGATAGGTAATGGGAACATCGGTGACCAATGCTGGGCCTGTTATGCAATAATTCTCTTGACTCAGTAACGGGGCTCCAGTCAAGACAACGTCCTCGGTTTGGTGCGTTTTTGCACTGGCATGTTGCGGTTGTGCTTTGGAAACTAAAAGCGGACGCGGGCCAGCCGATAACTCAGGGTCAAATGCATGAGCAACGCAATCTGCAATCGGCATCACACTTGTTGGAAGACGGTTCAAACCGCTGGTAAGGTAATGTTCTGCTTTCAGTGAATTGGTCAGTAGATGATTGTAATGTGCACGGTTGTAAGGGGTAACTTCAGGGCAGGTGTCTTGTAAAAGAACGGCACCTGCACTTTCAAGCAATTCGACACTACCATCGGCCAATGCTAATTTGTAATTGTCTCCACTTGTGAAAACCCATAACCGTTGGTCCGGAATTTTGTCACCCATTTCCGCATAGGAACGGACGGCTGATGCTGTGATTCTAATTTCCTCAAGGCTGGCTTGTGGACACCCAATCACAATCAAATCAACTTGTCCCGTGGGTGCTAAATCGTCATAGCGTGCCTGCAAATCGGCAGCAGTAAAGACCAATTCGCCTTGCCAGCCCGCCTTAGGAGCAATCCATTGTCCGTCTCCATTACGCACTAAGGGCGGGTCTGAAGAAAGCCCCTCAGCCCAAAGCATTGGCGTTCCATAATTAGCCGCTGCAGCAGTAAGTGCTTTTTTACGAGCAAAACTCGCCCGTGAAGGAAGTCCTTGAATGAACGGCATTGGACCCCAAGGAACGTTCCAGTCAGGCCGAACTTGCTTTCCAATCCAATCTCCAAGCACTGACCAATCGGAAAGCGTATGAAGTTCGCATTCCACTCGGACATGGATGTTTGGTTGTCGGTTTTTCTCAAGATGAAGCCCCCATCGAGGTGCAAAACCAGTCAGTGCTGTCGCTAATGCCGAGAGGCCTGATTCTCGATTTGTAATCAAGGAAGTCCATGTATTTGAAAAGCACACTGCATTGGATTCCGCCCATGAAGCAATTCCGCTTTCATCATCGACTCCACGGTCATAAGGTGTGCAAGAAAGGGTTGCTTGTATCCCCAAATCAGAATAGGCTTCAACAATTTCAAATTGTTGTTCAAGGAAATCGGGCCAATCTATATCCATCTCTTTCATTTTCTCTTTATCGCAACCTGCGGAATTCAAAGTGGTCGGTATCGTAACTTTGCCATCACCTGAATTTGAGAGGTCAGACAAAAAACGACGTAAGCCATGCCCACCGGTGATGACTGAAACGCCAGAGACGTGAGCATGGTCGACTTTGACAAAGCCTTCTGCTCCAGCAGTAACTGCCAAATCAACGACCAAACGCGCCGCTTTTTGACGCGTCGGACCTTCATCGCCGGCTAATTGAGCCGCGAGACGTTCAGGAAGGTCCATGTTCCTGTGCAGACAAAGGACGCCCTTGAACTCACCCCCTTCGAAACAAGACTCAAAAGCATGAAGAACACCTAAATCACAATTGAACCGAAGGTTTTGATACCGTTGACAGTTTTCAGTCAAATCATGTCAACCCCCCCAACAATGGATGTCGACGCTACTATTGCAGGAGAACCTGCGCTCAACCAAGGCCGGAAAAGTGTGCCAGGAGTACACGCAAGGCAGCAGCACAAAACGAACTCAAAAGTTCAGCATAAATCCAAAAGGAAATTTGTTCTGACTTTCCTCCAAACGTTCCTCTTGGTACTTGCTCTTACGCTCTCGACCTATTCCTATGTTCAACTCGATTCTTTTTCAGCGCAAAAGGGTAATACTGGCGAGAATGCCTATGAAATGCTCGTTCGGACCGAAGGGCGTGTCGCAGATTCGATCTGTACTGAAGGCGGAGCTGAAATTTATATCGGCAACGACCTCAACTCAAATGGCCATCTTGATGAAAATGAAGTCACTTCTTCAACCAAAGTATGCCACGGTAAAGAAGGCCTTTCTGGACCTCAAGGTTCGCCTGGTAATACCATACAACCGCCATCAAGTCGATTGGAAATTGAACAATTGGAGGTGGGTAACATCACCTGTCCAACTGGAGGTATCCTGATTCTCAGTGGAATTGATGCTGATGGAAATGACCAACTCACTCAAGATGAAATCGCTTCCAGTGAGGCGGTATGCGACGGCTTGGT
>Ga0209709_10003333_pt1 | contig 13381 bp, 5 predicted proteins | sample ArcticOcean_MG_C_2_FD_187435 | JGI IMG/M metagenome (GOLD analysis project Ga0209709, IMG submission 187435) | Marine microbial communities from western Arctic Ocean - ArcticOcean_MG_CB4_136 (SPAdes) (version 2) | ecosystem: Environmental > Aquatic > Marine > Oceanic | place: Arctic Ocean... | reverse complement strand
CGCTCACATCCCCAACGAATAAGATTAAGTTAAACATTAACGGTCTCGATGTAGGCAACTATAGATGGGGTAGACCACATTTTATAGACGTCACGAGTTATTATCACACAAACTTCGTAACTTCCCCAGATTTCTTTCTCTATTGCTTCTGCCTCTCAACAAGTTCTCTCCAACCCACAGGAACACTCAACTTCAGTCGCCTTGCTTCGGCAACTATCATGAGTGAGTCCATGAATATTAATGACCCAATATATGCAGTAAACTATAACATACTTCGTATCGAAAATGGAATGGCTGGTCTACTTTATGCAAATTAAAATACAATCCTATATTAAATGGTCAAGAACATTCCGACTATTGAGAGGTCTACCAAGATTCGGTTTGGTAAAAATTGTATAGAAGATCAGGGTGAGAATACAATCGTATTCAACGCCAGTAATGTCCAGATCGACGCGACACAACCAGGGTCGGTGTACATAACACCTTTACGAGAAGTGACTGATGTTACCGATCGAACCACCAAGATTCTCACGTATAACCAAACAACAAAAGAGATATCAGATTCAGGGGTAGCCGCCATAGACGTTTTACAATCAAATTTTCAAGCCACCACAAACCTCGGAAACACGACGACACATACAGTCGAGTTTAGGAACCCAGAAACGGGTTTCATCACAGTGTCCAATGTGGGTATAGCCAATGCATTAGCTTCTCATACTCTTAGCATCGGTTCGAATCTTTACGTCGATGATACAGGTTCAAATGTTTTAGTTGTAGCTGGTAGCGTTTCCATTGCCGGGGATTTAACTGTCAATGGTGGTACAACTTTAATCAAAACTGATAATTTGGTTATACGAGATCCAATTATCGAAATTGGACAAAATAATATAACGAACGATACAACACTAGATTTGGGTCTTATTATGGGTCGACCAGGTTCTAATGTGGTTGTGGGATATAGGGAACTAAGCAATGAATTCGTAATGGCGTATACAAATAGTAGTGCCTCGAGTAATGTAATTACACCCATCGATTCTCAAGACCTCAATGTACATGTATATGGTGGTGTGCTAACAGAATCTAATGTAGGTGTGAAAACAACAAGTCCTAATGCCGAGTTGCACGTTGTTGGTAATGTATACGTGTCCTCAAACTTGACTGTCGACACAGACACTTTCCATGTAGATGTTGAGGCTGACCATGTGGGTATCAACACTAAAAACCCTAATGCCGAGTTGCACGTTGTTGGTAATGTATACGTGTCCTCAAACTTGACTGTCGACACAGACACTTTCCATGTAGATATTGAGGCTGACCACGTGGGTATCAACACTAAAAACCCTAACGCTGAGTTGCACGTTGTTGGTAATGTATACGTGTCCTCAAACTTGACTGTCGACACGGACACTTTCCACGTAGATGTGGTGAACGACTCCGTCGGAGTCGGTACGGTTAACCCTAACGCCAACCTACACGTTGTGGGGAATGTTTATGTTTCTTCAAACTTGACTGTCGACACCGACACTTTCCATGTAGATGCGGTGAACGACTCCGTCGGAGTCGGTACGGTTAACCCCTCCGCCAACCTGCACATTGTTGGTAATGTATATGCAACTGCCAATTTAACCGTAGATACGGACACTTTTCATGTAGATGTTGAGGCTGACCATGTAGGTATAAACACTAAAAACCCCGATGCCGAGTTGCATGTTGTTGGTAATGTTTATGTTTCTTCAAACTTGACTGTCGACACCGACACCTTCCATGTAGATGTTGAGGCTGACCGTGTAGGTATCAATACCAAGAACCCAACATCAAATCTCCATGTCGTGGGTAATGTCTATGTCAGCTCTAACACAATTATGGGTGGTACTTTGACTATAAATCACCCAACCACAGCTATTCTTACTGACCTCAACTCAAATGTTGAGATAAAGTTGAATCAGTTGGCGAATGTTGTCCTAGGTGAAAAGGCACTTGCGAATGAGGATATGCTCGTCTATGATGGCTCCAATTGGAGAAATCAATTACAAAACCATACATTCCTCAATGCAAAGGCTGCTGAGGTCATCGATAAAGGTGATGCCGTATATGCCTCGGGAGCGGTCGGAAACGATACATTCCTAATCCGAAAAGCTCGGGCAAACTCGAGTACTACTATGCCCGCCCTTGGTGTAGCATATCAAGATTTTGCCAACAATGATATAGGTCTCATTGTCTCATTTGGTCGCGCCGATGGTATAAATACCGACAACTTTTTAGAAGGTGAAACCGTGTATGTATCTAATACAGTCGCAGGTGGACTATCGAATGTACAACCATATGGTGCGACGGATCTCATTCAAAATGTAGGGTTGGTCGTGAAGGGGCATACGAGCACTGGTATCATATCCGTTACTGGTGTGGGTCGTGCGAACGATATTCCTAACGCACCAGTGGTCCAAGATGAATCAGATATTAACTATGTCTATGTGAATGATGAGAATAACGATTTCAAAAAGATTGAACCTTCGAATTTACTCACCCAACTCCAAACCTTTGAGCAGGTTTCCTCAGCTGGAAATGTTGTGTCAAACATTATATCATTCACGAATGCAAGAACGGGTCTTACAGTCAGTTCCAATCTCCACGTGGGTTCGAACATCTCCGTAAAAGGTCTCACGGACCCTAACAATCAATATTTACCCATGGTGAATACCGATGGGTTTCTTGTTAAGTCTCCAGTCTATCTCACACCTGGGGATAAGTATGTCATCGCCGCCTCCGAAGCGGAGTTTTTGGGTAACATCACACTCAGTGGTAATACCACAATAATAAATGCTGGAAGTGTCACCATTTCAGATAGGATTTTCGGTCTTGCTGCAAACAATAGTACTTCTGGTCTCGACTCGGGGATTATGATTGAACACCAAGAGGATGGTGCATTTGCGAACGTCGCCCTCATTTTCCACGCAGATGAACATAGGTTTTCAATTGGGTACACACAGAATACCTTTACAGACAACCACATTCTACATTATCAAGATCCAGGGGGTCTAGTAGTTGATTTGAGAGGTAATGTTCTCATCCAAAACAGTGCGACGTTGAGTTCTACCCTCGATGTCACTGGTGCTGTAACATTCGCCAACGACTTTACCGTCGGTGCTGTTTCTAACCTGTTTGTGGATGTGAGCACCTCTAGGGTTGGTATCAATGAGGCTTCACCCACGGTTTCACTCGATGTTGGGGGTGATACTAGGGTGCAGGGTACTACAACATCTTCAGCGAAAACCAATGGCGCTCTCGTGGTAGCTGGTGGTGTTGGTATTGCTGGACCTCTTTTTGGTGCTGCGGCAACACTCGATGGTGTGACAACTATAACAAATAATACGACATCTTCAGCGAAAGGTAACGGTGCTCTCGTGGTAGCTGGTGGTGTTGGTATTACTGGACCCCTTTTTGGTGCTGCTGCTACATTTGACGGTGATGTGAGTGGTCTTGAGGGTATATTCTCTGGAGACCTTACCGTAGGTGGTGCTTCTAATCTCTTTGTGGATGTGAGTCTATCACGGGTGGGTATAAACACCGCAACACCCCAAGCTGGTCTCCACGTCGTTGGGAATGCCTATGTGAGCTCAAATCTACAAGTTAGTGAATATACCAAGATTTTGGATACAACCAATGCTACTTCTAAAACCACTGGTGCCCTAATTGTTTCGGGTGGTATTGGGGTCGCCGAAAATATTCATGGTAAAGACATCTTCGTGGAGGACATCGTCTCTAATAGTGTAGTCATCCTAGATACAACCGAATCCAAACTAAGAACAAATGGTGCTCTGATTGTTTCTGGTGGTTTGGGTGTCGCTTCAAATGTGAATACCACAAACCTTCATGCATTGGGCACAACCGCTTCAGCATCTAAAACCACTGGTACTGTTATCGTTGCTGGTGGGGTTGGTATTTCAGGTGCCCTATTCGGTGCTAACGCCAATCTCGAAGATGTTACGGCTGATAGTGTTACAGCCTCAGGTATGGTCAAGGGTGCTACAATCTCAGGGACCAACGTATATGGTACCCTAGCTGGAGCTAACACAGCAGCCGTGACTACTCTAACCGCCTCTGGTATGGTGAAGGGTGCTACCATCTCAGGGACTAATGTATATGGCACCCTAGCTGGGGCTAACACAGCAGCTGTTACTACCCTAACAGCCTCTGGTATGGTGAAGGGTGCTACCATCTCAGGGACCAATATATACGGTACCATAGCTGGGGCTAATACAGCGGCTGTGACTACTCTAACAGCCTCTGGTATGGTGAAGGGCGCTACCATCTCAGGGACCAATATATACGGTACCATAGCTGGGGCTAATACAGCGGCTGTGACTACTCTAACAGCCTCTGGTATGGTGAAGGGCGCTACCATCTCAGGGACCAATATATACGGTACCATAGCTGGGGCTAATACAGCAGCTGTGACCACCCTAACAGCCTCTGGTATGGTCAAGGGTGCTACTATCTCAGGGACCAATATATACGGTACCATAGCTGGGGCTAATACAGCGGCTGTGACTACTCTAACAGCCTCAGGTATGGTAAAGGGTGCTACCATCTCAGGGACTAATGTATATGGCACCCTAGCTGGGGCTAATACAGCAGCTGTTACTACCCTAACAGCCTCAGGTGTGGTGACAGTATCCGACAGCACAACCTCGACTACTACAACTTCGGGGGCCTTAAAAGTTGCGGGTGGTGTAGGTGTCGTAGAAAACTTGAATGTTGGTGGTGATCTTAAGGTAGATACTTCTGTATTAGTGGTAAACTCTACAACAAATCGTGTTGGTATTAATAAAGCAACACCAGGTTACACCCTAGATGTTGACGGTGATATTAACTTCACAGGTACTTTCCGAGAGGGTGGCGTGGCATTTGCAGGTAGTCCGTGGAACGTTGAAACGAGTCCAGACGCAGTGAATTATATAGCGGGAAATGTAGGAATTGGTCTTGCTGATCCAGCAGCAAATCTTCATGTGAATGGAGATGTACTAATAACGGGGGGTCTCATCACAAACACTGGGGGTGTTGGACGAAAAACATACTCATTTTCTACGAATTTAACTGGTACTACAACAAGTGTAGCAAACGCAACGTATGTTCTCGATTTTACAAACCACCCCTTCCACGCTAAAGTTACAGCGATGTTGATCGAATCAGATGATGAAATCAGTACACTGATATTTGATGTTATTGGTGGTAAACTCGGGGGGTCAGGCAACTCTGCATATGTCCCAGCCTTGGGTATGACAAGTATCATTAGTACCAGTACAATGAATACACCTTGGGACCCTACAATAGCAACAGCCCTCGCAGGAACAACTGTGACAATCAAACCAGCTAACGCGGGTGCGGGTACTGTTCGTTTCAATATATTTGTTGATTACCTGTCTCACGAACCTTTGGGACGGCTTACGAGTGTCAATTGCTCAGGTAATAGTCCTGATAGTGGGGATTTTGGATATTAAACGCTTCGTCCAAAACTTTATACATATGTTCCCAAGAATACTTCTCTTTCAAATAGTCTCGAGCATTAGGGCGCTCATCAGGATTTTTGAAACAGTACTGAAGATGATCCGCAAAGTCCTTGTAATCACAGAGAGCACCCTCACCATCATGGGGTTCAACTTCACCGACCCGAATCCATAACTTGGGCTCGACAAAGTGTGCATAAGGACCCATAGTCTCTTTGAGTGCTGGAATACCTGTGACAACTTGGGGACGATTCAGGTACATATGTTCTACAGGGGTTAGCCCAAAACCTTCACCTCGTGTCGTACTCAAACCTACATCACCAGCATTATATATGTTATTCACTTCAGCATCTGTGAGATGTAAGGGTTTGGGATTGATGAAGATGTGATGATTCACAACTTGTTCGGTATCCATACCACGACGCAAACATTCAGTTCTCGCGGTCATTCCAATGTCAACACCATCCTTGTAAAAAGGTAGGCCACCACAATAGAGTTTGATACGAGGGTTCATATTCTCACGTTGCAAAAGTTCGAGGAACGCTTTGATGGTCGTTTCCCACATCTTACGTGACGAGTTACGGTTCATATTTACCACCAGGTAATCATCAGGTTTGAAACCAGCTTTCACCTTTGCCTCCTCCCGTGGAACATCAACGAAACGCTCGAAATCAACACCGTGCACCATAGTGGTCACCTTCGAGGGATCGAAGTTTAGGTCATCAACCATATGACGTGTCCAGGTATCCAGGAATGTCCATATATGGTCGAACTTGTACTCTTTCATGATTTCGAAAGTATCAATGTTTTGCCATCGGTACACGATGTCTAGGTACAGATACTTCTTTGGAGGCATGTGCTCAGGTGGGATTAGGCGCATGATATCCTTAACAACATTCATATCATTGTAATGGAAAAGGACATCTGGTTTCTCCTTGATGATACTTGGAACAATACCAGCATCACCGAAACCACCCGGGGCCTTGGGGTCAATTTCCATCGCATCGTAAAACTTTATTCTTGGGTCGATGAAACGGTCCTTAACATCCTGACCCTTGTAGTTCTGGAAGGCGTAGTAGACAACCTCAACACCAGGCAGGGAAGCCAAATGATTCGTAAGTTTATTCGCAACACGGGAGTACCCAGTCCCTTGATTAGGGTGGGTACACATAAAAAAGAACTTCATTCTGATCTTATGACGACCCTCGTCCTTAAGTGGGAATAAATTTAGCCTATAATACTATATGTCAGCCACGAATCTTCAAAATTTTTCGGGTGATGTACAAATCCGGGGAACGACATTCATTAAGGCGAATACTGCAACAGATAATCTCGCTATTGGGACCGAGGCGGGTCTGACGTCTCAGGGAGACAACGCCGTCGCCATAGGGGCTTACGCGGGTTCTACCGCTCAGGGAACCTACGCCATCGCCGTGGGGCGCCTAGCGGGTCAGTCGGAACAGGGAACCAACGCCACCGCCGTGGGGTACCAAGCGGGTCGGACGTCTCAGGGAACCTACGCCGTCGCCGTGGGGAGTGAAGCGGGTAAGTCGAACCAGGGAGACAACGCCATCGCCGTGGGGCGCCTAGCGGGTTACACGGGACAGGAAGACTACGCCGTCGCCATGGGGTACCAAGCGGGTCAGTCGGAACAGGGAACCTACGCCGTCGGCGTGGGGAGTGAAGCGGGTAAGACGTCTCAGGGAAACAACACCGTCGCCGTGGGGCGCCTAGCGGGTCAGTCGGAACAGGGAGCCAACGCCACCGCCATGGGGTTCCAAGCGGGTTACACGGAACAGGGAGCCTCCACCGTCGCCGTGGGGTACGCAGCGGGTCGGACGTCTCAGGGAGACAACGCCGTCGCCATTGGGGAGGATGCGGGTAAGTCGAACCAGGGAACCTACGCCGTCGCCATAGGGACCTCAGCAGGTCAGACGTCTCAGGGAGCCTACGCCACCGCCGTGGGGTACTACGCGGGTCGGTTGTCTCAGGGAGCCTCCGCCATCGCCGTGGGGCTCCGAGCGGGTGAGACGTCTCAGGGAGCCCAAGCCATCGCCGTGGGGTGGCAAGCGGGTGGGACGGAACAGGGAACCCTCGCCGTCGCCGTCGGGTACGAAGCGGGTAAGACCGTTCAGGGATCCAACGCCACCGCCGTGGGGTACGCAGCGGGTGCGTCGAACCAGGGAACCTACGCCACCGCCGTCGGGTACAAAGCGGGTTGGACGTCTCAGGGGAGCGTCGCCGTCGCCGTGGGGCTCCGAGCGGGTGAGGCGTCTCAGGGAGCCTACTCCGTCGCCGTGGGGTTCGTAGCGGGTGAGACCGTTCAGGGATCCTACTCCGTCGCCGTGGGGACCTCAGCAGGTCAGACGTCTCAGGGAGCCTTCTCCACCGCCGTCGGGTACAAAGCGGGTCAGTCGGAACAGGGAACCCACGCCGTCGCCGTGGGGAACCAAGCGGGTTCTGCCGCTCAGGGAACCTTCGCCGTCGCCGTGGGGCTCCGAGCGGGTGAGACGTCTCAGGGAGCCAACTCCACCGCCGTGGGGCGCCAAGCGGGTGAGACCGTTCAGGGATCCTACTCCGTCGCCGTGGGGTCCTCAGCAGGTCAGACGTCTCAGGGAGCCTACTCCGTCACCGTGGGGAGCTGGGCGGGTCTGACGGCTCAGGGATCACAAACTGTCGCCATAGGGACCTCATCAGGTCAGACGTCTCAGGGAGCCTACGCCGTCGCCGTGGGGCGCCTAGCGGGTGGGAATGTTCAGGGAACCCGAGCCACCGCCGTAGGGTACCTAGCGGGTTGGACGGAACAGGGAGACAACGCCGTCGCCCTGGGGGACCACGCGGGTCTGACGGCTCAGGGAGCCTACGCCGTCGCCGTCGGGTACGAAGCGGGTAAGACCGTTCAGGGAACCTACGCCACCGCCGTGGGGCGCATAGCGGGTGCGTCGAACCAGGGAGCCTACGCCACCGCCGTGGGGAACGGTGCGGGTTACACGTCTCAGGGAACCCGAGCCACCGCCGTGGGGTTCGCAGCGGGTGCGCACACACAGGGAGCCTACGCCACCGCCCTGGGGAACAGTGCGGGTAGTACCGGACAGGGAACCAACGCCACCGCCGTGGGGACCTCAGCAGGTGAGACGGCTCAGGGATCCCAAAGCGTCGCCGTGGGGTACGTAGCAGGTCAGACGTCTCAGGGAGTCCGAAGCGTCGCCGTGGGGTACTTCGCGGGTCGGACGTCTCAGGGAGGCAACGCCGTCGCCGTGGGGGACCAAGCGGGTAAGACGTCTCAGGGAACCTACGCCATCGCCATGGGGTACTACACGGGTGAGTCCAACCAGGGAACCAACGCCACCGCCGTGGGGCGGGCAGCGGGTAAGTCGGAACAGGGAACCGAAGCCGTCGCCGTGGGGACCTCAGCAGGTCAGACGTCTCAGGGAACCCAAGCCATCGCCGTTGGCAGGGAGGCGGGTCTGACGGCTCAGGGAACCTCCGCCACCGCCGTGGGGTACCAAGCAGGTGAGACGAGTCAGGGAGCCTACGCCGTCGCCGTGGGGAACGTATCGGGTCAGACGTCTCAGGGAACCAACTCCACCGCCGTGGGGTACGCAGCGGGTTATAACGCTCAGGGAACCTTCGCCGTCGCCGTGGGGTACTTCGCGGGTCAGACGGAACAGGGAACCTCCGCCACCGCCGTGGGGGACCAAGCGGGTAAGACGTCTCAGGGAGCCTACGCCGTCGCCGTGGGGCGTGAAGCGGGTAAGACGTCTCAGGGAGCCTACGCCGTCGCCGTGGGGCGTGAAGCGGGTAAGACGTCTCAGGGAAACGACACCATCGCCGTGGGGTCTTACGCGGGTCAGACGTCTCAGGGAGCCTACGCCACCGCCGTGGGGTGGCAAGCGGGTGGGACGGAACAGGGAAACTACGCCATCGCCGTGGGGTTCGTAGCGGGTATCACGGAACAGGGAGACAGCGCCGTCGCCGTGGGGTACTACGCGGGTCGGACGTCTCAGGGAGGCAGCGCCGTCGCCATAGGGGCTTACGCGGGTTCTACCGCTCAGGGAGCCAACACCGTCGCCATAGGGACCTCATCAGGTGAGACGTCTCAGGGAGCCTCCGCCACCGCCCTGGGGTACCTAGCGGGTAATTCGGAACAGGGAACCAACGCCGTCGCCGTGGGGCGGGCAGCGGGTTATAACGCTCAGGGACCCGAATCCGTCGCTATGGGGTACTTTGCGGGTCAGGTGAGTCAGGGAACCTACGCCGTCGCCGTTGGGGTCAATGCGGGATCTAACGCCCAGGGAGCCGCCTCCGTCGCCGTTGGTCGGGCTGCGGGTTATAACGCTCAGGGAATCGACTCCGTCGCCGTTGGTAGGGACGCGGGTAAGAACTCTCAGGGAGCCAACTGCATCGCCATTGGGTACACAGCGGGTGAGAACAGTCAACCCACGAACACATTTCGTACGAGATTTGGGAGTGTCCGGGACGCGGACGGAGACGAATATCTACACATCACCAACTCGGGTGAGTTTGTAAGAGGGAACGGCTATTCCGATGATCGTCTCAAGTATGACGAGAAGTTCATCACGGGTGCCGTCAAAAGTCTCTTCAAATTGAGACCACAAGAGTACCTAAAGAAACCAAAACTCATACCAGACCCAGACCACGACGAAAAATGGATACACGAGTCGGGTCTCATGGCGCAAGAGGTTTATTATAGTGCCCCGGAAATGAGACACCTCGTAACGGTTGCAGACATTGCTGGTGATGTTGATACATTAACACCGGCACCAAGTGATGACCCCACCCAGGATCCAGACTACTCAGTGTGGGGGGATAAACCATCCGGAATCAAATACATACAGTTTATCCCATATCTCATCAAGGGTATTCAAGAAATTGTCACAGAACTCCCTCGATCAAAAACCACTGTATCGAATACTTGGGATCAGAACATCACAGGTCTTGTAGTGAGTGCAAAAATGAATACACATAAAACGAACGTGACCCCCATCGTGTCTCTCAGTAATGTGGCTATGGATAAGGCGTGGTATGGAGTCGTATCTGACCAAAAAACAGATACAAACGATTATGACACTCTCGTCGATACCAACGGGGATACACGTATATGGGTTTCTGATGTTGGTGGTTCCTTAGAGTCTGGAGATCTCGTGACAACCTCAAACATCGCACCGGGATACGCACAAAAACAAAGTGACGATATTGTTCGTAACTACACGGTGGGAAAAGTAACACAAGAGTGTGATTTTACTGAACCACTACAGGTATCCGTTAAGATTCCCAAAAAGGAGCTTTCAAATGTTAAGTATTATGTCAAAAATATAATACGTGAAGTTGAATTAAGTGAATATGAATTGTATAACAGCAGACATACAACAGTAGAAACAACACCTATGTATATTTGTGAAGTACAATCGGGTGAAGATCACGATAATGAACGTTTTTATCGTGGGGGTGTGGAAGTGGGTGGACAATCGGGTGAAGATATTAGTAGGAAATGGTTTCTTGAAAAAACCCCAGATGAATATGAACTACTAGACGATGAAGAAAAGGCTAAGTACACATTGAGTACACGAAATATTTATAAAGTTCATTCACAAACGCGTTCTACCCGACTAATCCCCGAACACGAAGAAGAGGTTTTCATTGAAGAAATGACCGATGTTCTCGATGGAAATGGACAAATCGTATGGGAAGAAACAGATGAAACTGAACCCATTTACACTCTCGTCAATCACGGGACCCACAAGGTAGCCCTTCTCACGTGTAAACTTGATTAAATACATTCACATATAAATCCAGTCATAATATATTTAACACCTTTTTCAACCTCTTGTCCTCGGTGTGGATATGTCCATGTAGACGGGAAAAATAATATCTTCCCACATTCAGGTTTAATGTTTTTACCATTAATAAATTCTGTACCACTTTCATTGTCATTTAAATATATGATAAAAGCTAATAATCTTTTATCACCTATCTTATCATCAATGTGCCATCTAAAATAATCTCCCACTTTATATCGTTGTACTTGAAAGTTTGTTATGGTTATATTATCTCCAAACATCTTCTCTAGAATATGATGATCATCTCCATGGAAAGCGTTTATCAACAAATACTCAAAATATTTTTTTATACCAGAAAATAAATGTAGTTCTATTTGATCATTAATCATTTTCCATTCAGGTTTGGTATATACTTTTAAATCGATTGTTTTTTTAGATATAGGAGAGACTATGCTAGTACCTACTTCACCTGGTTTTTTATCAGGATCATTCTCAAACTTTTCTATTATTTCCTCACATAGTGTCCGTGGTACAATATCACGAGCTTCGTAGATGTACTCCATTTGTGAAATTAGAGTACTATTTTTTTATACCAGTATAATAAAACAATGGGTGTCATCATCAACGAAACGATTACGCTCGGTAATGGACTGACTGTTACTAACCCGTATGCTTCAGTGGGTGGGAATAATATCAGGGTGGAAAAAAATGTTGAGGAGAACATGAGTGATGAGACTGATCCCGAAACAGGTGAGATCACGACCACGACCACGTCCACTACTAAGTACATCGTCGAGGGTCGCTTCACCATGTGGGTAACCCCTGAATTGCGGGTGTCTGGTTCTAGAAACATTGGGGGTATCCAAGTCGAAGTTGAATCTGATACACCCCCCACAGGCAACATCTACGAACTCCTTTACAATAAACTTAAAACTATGAAGACCTGCACAGATTCTATCTAAGTTCCGACTTCGTAGAAGTCGTCACCATTTCTTCCAAATTGTATCCCAGTTTGTAAGTCTTCCAAGCTTAAAAATAAAGTCTCACTATATTATAAAATGTCTGGCGGTATTGCCCAACTTGTTGCTGTCGGTGCCCAGGATGTCCACCTTGTCGGTCAGCCCGAAGTAAGCTTTTTCAGGAGCACGTACAAACGTCATACAAACTTTTCCCAAACTGTCGAGCGTCAGGTCATCCAAGGTAATGTCGCGAATGGTGGTATGTCCACCGTCCGTTTCGAGCGCAAGGGTGATATGCTCGGATATGTCTATCTCGTCCCCAATGATGGGACCAAGACCATTCCTTACACTCAAGCCCAGTGGTTGACAAAAATTGCCAAGGTTGAACTCCTCGTCGGTGGTCAGGTGATTGATGAACAGGATTCCACCTACTCTACCCTGGTTGCACCCCGTCTTTCTGCGACCACCGCTTCCAAATCACCTTCGGCTGATCTGGTCAACGGCGGTACAGCCTACAGGTTCTACCCCCTCAGGTTTGCTTTCTGTGAAAACTGGCAGACCGCCATCCCTCTCATCTCCCTCCAGTACCACGATGTGGAGCTCCGTATCACTTGGGGCTCCGCGGCGGCTACTGACAAGTGGGATGTTTTCACCAACTACGCCTACCTTGACACTGAGGAACGTGAAGTGTTCGCTGGTCAGCCCCAGAACATGCTCATCACCCAGGTGCAGAAGGCGGTTGCCTCCACTTCCAAGATCCAGGAGCTCAACTTCAACCACCCCGTGAAGTACATCGCCGCTGGTAAGGCGTCTGCTTTGGGGATTCTCCATGATAACAACAAGCTCAAGCTTCAAATCAATGGTACCGATGTTGCCGATTACAAATTTGCTGATCCCAACTTCTCCACCGTAACTTCGTATTACCATACCGCTAACGCATCCCTGGGAACAGCCAAGACTCTATTCTTCTACCCATTCTGCCTTGATGCTGGTAAACTCCAGCCCACTGGTTCTCTGAACTTCTCCCGTCTTGATTCGGCTCGTATCATCAACGATACCAAAGACTCAGACGACAACCTCTATGCCGTAAACTACAATGTGCTTCGCATTGAAAATG
>Ga0209709_10003332_pt1 | contig 13387 bp, 15 predicted proteins | sample ArcticOcean_MG_C_2_FD_187435 | JGI IMG/M metagenome (GOLD analysis project Ga0209709, IMG submission 187435) | Marine microbial communities from western Arctic Ocean - ArcticOcean_MG_CB4_136 (SPAdes) (version 2) | ecosystem: Environmental > Aquatic > Marine > Oceanic | place: Arctic Ocean... | reverse complement strand
GCTTTTTTTTAACAGGTGTTTTTTTAACAGATGTTTTTTTAGTTGGCTTTTTTTTTATTTTTTTCATACTTTAAGGATGTTATGATTTATCAATATATTGCCGATAAATATAGTCTCTTGTGATAGGTGTAGATGTATAACTTTTTGTTAATTGGAATTGATACACAACCTGGTCGCCCCATTTAAAAGCAATTTCACATCCTGCAAGGTAAAATTCCCACATTCTGAAAAATCTTTCATCAAACATTTCAACAATTTTTTCCTTATTATTTATACAATTTTCCTTCCAATGTCTTAAGGTGTGGGAATAATGTAATTTGAGTACCTCAATATCAGAAACTACTAGCCCTGCTTTTTCTACAGGTGTTGTAACTTCACTCAGACTCGGTGTATACCCTCCTGGAAAAATATACTTTGTTATCCACGGGTGTGGGTCTCCAGGTGGATTAACAGAGCCTATTGTGTGAATTAAAGAAATACCATTCTCATTAAGCAACCTTTCAACTTGTTTAAAGAATTTTTTATAAAATTTTCTACCTACATGCTCAAACATTCCAACACTTACAATTCTATCAAATTTTTCATCTAATTCCCTGTAATCTATAAGTTTAAATGTAACCTGATTCTCTAAATTAAGTTCCTTAGTTTTATTTAAACAATAATCAAATTGGTTTTGTGATAAGGTTATTCCAGTTACTTTACAATTTGTAGATTTAGCGATGTCAATAGCTAGTGATCCCCATCCACAACCAATATCAAGTACTTTTTGGTTGGGTTGTATATTCAATTTTTTTATTATGTGTTGAATCTTATTATTTTGAGCAGCTTCTAAAGTATCATTTTCATTTTTAAAATATCCACAAGAGTATTGTCTTTTTGGATCTAAAAATAAATCATATAATTTATCTGAAAGATCATAATGGTGAGAAACATTCATTTTAGATTTTTTTATAAAATTAAAATTTGTCAAATACCTATACGAACCACTCAGTTTATTTATAAATCGACTAAAGAAATTTATTTCTCCCCTTCCAATATTCATAAGTGCCAAATCTAAAAACTCAGTTAGAGTTCCGTTTTCAATAATGATGTCTCCATCGGAATAGGCTTCTCCAAAATATAGATCTGGTCGAAACAGTAATTTAAAATGAAGTTTTTTATCTAAAATTTTAAGTGTAATTGGTATTTTTTTTTTGGGTGATCCTATGATGTATTTTTTTGAATAAGCATCCACTAAAATAAAACCATCATTTTTAAATGTATTATTTAAAAACCTTGCTAGCTGCATTTATGCCACCTTTAAAGATCCCAAAGTAAAGTTTAGTTTATTAAGTTCTTTTATTAATTGCTGTTTATCCTTTTCAGCTAAAAGACTAATTGGTGGTAGAACATTTTTATAAATAGCCTCTTTATCAGACATGAAAGAATGTAATCCAGATATTAAATTGAATTTTTCAAAAGTATTTCTAACATTACACAGTATTTCATTTGCTGTTTGTTCTTTTTTTTCGATAAAATCATCATAAACTTTTCTTGATAAGCCTGCTGTTACATTGCAAGTTGCAGTAATAATTCCAGCACACCCTAGTTCTAAGCCTTTTAAAAGTTTTGACTCTGATCCAGGTAAAACAGAAAAGTTATCTATTTTTAAATGTTCATAAAGGTTGTATGAGCTATCTTTAACCCCAACTATTTGTTTTGGAAATTTTTTGACAAGTTCTTCTACACATTTTATGCTAAATTTATATCCACATAGTTTTTCAAAATTATATAAAATAATTTTACTATCCGGTAATGCTTCAACTACTCTTGAATAAAATTCTATTACTTCTTTATCACCGTATTTATAATAAGCTGGTGGCATAATTAAAAAATTATTAAAATTTAAAGATGAAGCTACCCTCATTAAGTTGATAGTTTCATTTAAAGAATTAAGTCCAGTTCCAATTAAGTATTTATCTATATATTTACTTTTTGATAATTGGTTCAACAAGCTAATCTTTTCACTGATAGATATTAGTTGCGCCTGCCCTGTACTTCCAAATATAGCTACTCCATGACAACCTTGGTCAATTATCTGTTCTGCGTGATTAACCGTTTTTTCAATATTTAAGCCTAAGTCACTATTAAATACCGACATTGATGCCGCATAAATGCCTTTAATTTTACTCATCTTTAAAACTTATATAAATTTAAAAATTAGTAAAGATGATAAATTATTGAATGAAAATTTTAGTCATACAAAATAAAATGGGGATTGGTGATATGGTTATCTATCTTCCGTTTATAGAGGCAATTTCAAAAAAGTTTAATACGCCTGTAAGTATACTTGTTAAAGAGAGCTCAAAAGCAGAACAATTTTTAAAAGATAGTAAGATTATTAATAAAATAATTATTCTTGAACGAGACAACAAACTAAAGAATGGTAAACACGAAGGACTTCTTGGTTCATACAATTTAGCAAGAGATCTTAAGCAGTATAATTTTGATAAAGTTTTTATTTTTAATTCATCTTTTAGATTTAATCTAATAGTAAGAGTTGCTGGTATTAAAGATATTCATCAATATCCTTTGTTGCAAAAAAAAAATCAGCATATTGTTGAAACAGCAAAAGAACTTTTAAAAAAAAACCTAGATCTAAATGTTGAAAGTAACCCAGAAATTTCAATTAACGATCAATCTGTTCAAGAAGTGAGGTTTAAATATAAAATTAATAATGATGAAAAAAATATTTTACTTGGAATAGGTGGATCAGGGCCAACTAAAAGAATTCCTGCAATAATTTTTATAAAACTTATACGCCTAATAGCTCAAAAGTATAAATGTAAGTTTTTTCTAGCTACTGGTAAAAATGAACAAGAGCAAGAAATTTTAAAAGAAATACTTAACTCAGAATTTAAAGATATATGCTATGCACTAGATAATCTAAGTTTAAGTGAGACATTACCAATAATTAAAAATTGTGATATTTCTGTATGTAACGACTCAAGTTTTAGTCATCTCTCTTCTGCGTTAAATATTAAAACTATAGTTTTAATGGCTGATACACCATTACTTTACGGAAATTATAGTTCAAAGATGTACCCAATTATTCCAGATGGAGAAAATACTGTTACGCATGATACTCTTGGAAAAGAAAGAATTAATCCAAATAAAATTTTTAATCAATTGGATGATATTTTAAGTTAAGAAATATTTTTTAAAACGACTTCTTTGGCTTCATTAACAATCGCAGATAACCTTGCAGTTTCTGGCGACACGTCTGGATGAATTTTTTTTTGAATATTAATATAAGCTTTATTGACATCATCTTTCGTATTATTTTTATTTTTATCAAGATTCAAAATTTTATAAGCTTCCTCTAAAGATAATACAGATGAGTTTTTGATATTTTGATTTTGATTGAATGAAAACCTTCCAGATCTTCTAAGTGTTTGAATTAGTCTAAACAAGCCAATCAATTGAATAATTGAAAACCCCTTCAACTTAACTATAGCTAAACTTAGTAATGTTAAAGGTATGCTAAGTAAAAACTTGCCTCCCACAGCAAGTACCAAAGCTAAGATTATCAATCCAATAAAAATTGGCTTTCTTAAATGTTTTGATATTTTTTTAGATGATGCATTGGCAAATAATTTTAGTAAAAAGTAAATAATTCCAAAAATAACTAGTGTATAAATGATTATATTCATATATTTAATTTATTCTTATGAAAATACCACAACTTAAAAAAAAATCAGAAATAAAAACATTTCATAGCACCAGCTGGGAAGATGATTATAGCTGGATACATCAAGATGATATATTGGAAGTTTTAAAAGATAATAGAAAATTAAACCCAGAAGTAAGAAAATACCTAGAAGAGGAAAATTTGTACACGAATTTTCACTTGTCGGATACTAAAAATATTCAAAAAGAACTATTTGATGAGATTAAGGGTAGAATAAAGTTAGATGACGAATCTTTACCGTTCAAAGATTTTGATTATGAATATTGGACAAAAACAACAACAAAGGGAAACTATTCCATTAAATTAAGAAAAAAAATTGGCACTAATAATATTGAAGAAATTTGGAACGGTGATGAAGAAAAAGAAAAACTTGATGTAGAGTATTTTGGTGTTGGCGACCTCGAGGTTAGCTTTAATGATAAATATTTAGGTTATTCTTTAGATACTAAAGGTTCTGAATACTACACAATATACATTAGAGATATTAAAACTAAAAAATTAGTTACTGAAAAAATTGAAGAAACATCAGGAGGCATAACTTTTAGTTTAGATGATCAATATATTTTTTATTCAAAATTAGATGAAAATCATAGACCAAGAAAGATTTATAGACATAAGTTAGGTACAAGCACTAAAGAAGATCAATTAATTTTTGAAGAAAAAAGTGAAGCATTCACAGTTGGAATTGATTTGAGCTCTGATGATAAATATTTTTTCATTAATTCTTCTGATCATAATACTTCTGAACAATACTACTTTAAGGTTACTGAGAAGGAACCAAAACCTAAATTAATAAAAAAAAGACAAAGAGGAGTTCTTTATTCAGTTAACTCTTGGGATGGAAAGTTTTATAACCATACAAATGAAAATGCTGAAGACTTTAAAGTAGAAATAACTGATAGTTTAGAAAAACCTGAATGGAAAACTTTTATAGCAGCAAAGGAAGAAGTATTAATTGGTGGTCTGACATTTTTAAAAAACTGGATTATAAGATCAGAGACTTCTGATGCTTTAGATAAATTATTTGTAAAAAATATAACAACTGGAAAAGAAGAAGAATTAATTTTTTCAGACGAGACTGTATATGTCCCTGGCGCTTCTTTATTACAAAGAGATAAAAATACAGATGAGATTTATTTGAGTTATTCGTCGCCAAAAACACAATCAAGAGTTTATTCATATAACCTTAGCTCAAAAGAAAAAAAATTAGTTAAAGAACAAGAAATTCCCTCAGGTCATAACCCTAATGATTATATTGTTGAGAGAGTTAACTGTAAATCATATGATGGAAGGTTAGTACCCCTTACAATTACGAGACATAAAAATACCAAACTAGATGGAAATGCGCATTTACTGCTCTATGGTTATGGTTCATATGGAAGCTCCATGAGTCCTGGTTTTTCTACAACAAGATTAAGTTTGATTAATAGAGATATTATCTGGGTCACAGCACATATTAGAGGTGGAATGGAAAGAGGAATGAAATGGTGGAAAGAAGGAAAATTGCTTAATAAAAAAAATACTTTTGAAGACTATATTGCATCAGCAAAATATTTAATTAAAAACAAATATACTTCAAAAAACAAAGTGATAGGGATGGGTGGTTCTGCTGGAGGCCTTCTTATGGGTGCAGTAGTTAACCAAGCACCAGAATTATTTTTAGGAATGATAATGGCAGTACCCTTTGTAGATTCTTTGACAACAAATTTAGATCACTCTTTACCTTTGACGGTTGGTGAGTTCGATGAATTTGGAAATGCAAAAGATAAAAAAGATCATTTTGATTATATTTATTCTTACGCTCCTTATAATAATATAAAAAAAATGGATTATCCTCATATGCTGATCACAACTAGTTTAAGTGACAATAGAGTATTATTTGATGAGCCTGCAAAATTTACTGCCAAACTTAGGGAATATAAAACTGATAATAATTTATTACTTTTAAAAACTGAAATGAATGCAGGTCATGGAGGTAAATCTGGTAGAGATGGTGCTATAGAGGAAATTACGCTTGATTATGCATTCGCATTAAAAATTACTGAAAAAATTTAGTTCTTATGTTTTTAGAAACATCCATTTGAAACAAAGCCAATCACAACGGAGTTGGAATCTACTTCAAATCTTCTTTCACAAACTATTCCATATTTTTTGGTATTGTAAACAAGTTCTAAATTACCTTTGCCATTTTTAAAATCTTCATCTGGTTTACCTAAATCGATTTGTAAATTATCTGAAGTTTTTCCAATGTACTCACTTAACTTAGCATTTTCTTTTTCAACAATTGCATCTGTTTTATTTTTGATTGTTTGACATCCTGAGGCCAATGTTAAAAAAAATAAACTTATAAAGATAAATTTTAATTTATGCATACTTTAAAGATAACACTCAAAATATGGCATAAATATAAACTTATAAGTTGAATTATGTTGATAAACTTAGATTTTTAAGAGTGTTTACCTCAAATATCTAATAATAATCAAACTAAATCTTAGGAGGATCTATGTTAGAAAAATATTTTGACTATAAAAAACACAAGACTGATTTTAAGACAGAAGTAATAGCTGGTGTAACTACTTTTTTGACAATGGCATACATTATGTTTTTGAATCCATTTATACTATCAGGTGAATTTGCTGGACCAGAAAAAGGTTTCTTTGATTTTGGAGCAGTCTTCACAGCAACAATCGTTGCAACAGCACTTGCTTGTTTTATAATGGCATTTTATGGAAAAACATGGCCAATAGGTTTGGCTCCTGGTATGGGGATTAATGCATTTGTTGCATTTGGAGTTGTTGGTGGAATGGGTTACACACCACAAGCAGCATTAGGTGCAGTATTAGTTGCTGGTGTTTTATTCTTAATCATTTCATTAACGCCTATTAGAGCTTGGTTAATTAACTCTATTCCAAAAAGTTTAAAACTTGGAATAGGTGCTGGTATTGGATTATTTTTAGCTATTATTGGTTTGGAAATTATGGGCGTTGTTGCTGACCATCCTGTTACCTTGGTAACTATTGGTGATATGAAAAATCCATTAATTCTACTTGCCTGTCTTGCTTTTGTTTCAATGATAGTTATGGAAAAATTAAATATAAAAGGAAATATAATTATTGGAATAGTTGTGTTTAGTATTATTGCTTGGGTAACTGGGCTTGCAAAATTTAATGGAGTTGTTGGAAGTATTCCTCCAATGACTTATCTATTTGATTTTGATCTAACGGCTGCTTTTACAGCTGGAATGTCTACAGTAATATTTACATTATTATTTATAGACTTTTTTGATACTGCAGGAACTTTAACTTCAGTAGCAAATGTTGCAGGAAAAGTTGATAAAAATGGTAAGGTTAAAGATATTGAAAAAGCAATGATGGCTGACAGTGTTGGAACTGTAGCTGGCGCGTTAATGGGTACAACAACTGTAACAAGTTATGTTGAATCTGGTGCTGGTGTAAAAGCAGGTGGAAGAACAGGAATGACCTCTTTAACTATTGGAGTTCTATTTCTAGCCTGTTTATTCCTTTCACCTTTAGCAACAAGCTTACCAAAAGAAATTGATGGGGCTGCACTTTTATATGTTTCAGTTTTATTCGTAAGAAACATTGTTGATATTGAGTGGGATGATATTGCAGAATCTGCTCCTGCAATACTTGCAATGATAGCTATGCCATTAACTTATAGTATTAGCAATGGTATTGCTTTGGCATTTATTTCTTATGCTTTGATCAGATTATTCACTGGTAAGTTTTCAAGCACTTCACCAGCAATATGGGTAATTGCGATACTTAGTGCTGTAAGTTTTGTGGTTGCTTAAAAATTAATTTTAGGGCTGGAGTTTATCCAGCCCTATTTATTTCTTTTAATTATTTCTTCCATAGATAATTCTTCATAATGTTCAGTTGGCTGAACAATCCATGGGTCTGAATCTAATTTTACTGGACAAAAATCTGGTTCAAATGTAGATGATTTTTTTTTCCACAAACAGGCTGTTTTAACTTCCTTTATATAATTTTTTGTTGGCTCATATTTCTTTAACCACTCTATGCTTTTATTTAAAGTTAGCCCAGTATCAGATAAATCATCTACTAATAACACTTTATCAAAATCTTTATTCTCAGCTAAAGAGCTAATTTCCCTAGCAAACATCAGTTGACCCTGCTTATCTTCCATCCCCTCTCCTGAATAACTTTGAATAACAATATAGGCGATTGGTAATTTTAAAACTCTAGAAAGAATATCTAATATAGGAGCCGCTCCCCTCATAATGCCAACTAGTACTGTTGGTTTATAGTTATTGTGGATTTCTATTGCTAGTTTTTCAACAATTTTTGTGTATTCATCAAACGTAATAATTAATTTTTCTGCCATAAAATTCATTATCATATAAATATAAATAAAAAAGAATTAAAATTATGAAAATATTTGATTGCTTTATGTATTTTGATGAAGAGATTGTGTTAGAGGTAAGACTTAATACTCTAGACAAATTTGTTGATTATTTTGTAATTGTAGAAAGTAGGTTTACTCATAAAGGAGACCGAAGGGACTTAAGATTTAATCACAATAAATTTGAGAAATTCAAGCATAAAATAATTTATTTAGTTGATGATCAGGTTTATCCTCAAACAGAAGAAGTAAAATCACAAGATAATGAGGGAGAAAAATCTAGAAAATATATCTATAATGCGTCTTATAGGGAAAATGGTCAAAGAAATCTGATAAAAAAAGGTCTTAGTGAGGCAGAAAATGAAGACCTTATTCTAATATCTGATGTAGATGAAATACCAAATTTATCTAACATAAATTTACAAGAAATAAATGAAAAAATAATTTTATTTAAACAAAATATATTTTACTACAAATTCAATTTGTATTTACCTAATTTAATTTGGACTGGTACAAAGGCATGCAAGAAGAAATATTTAATTAGTCCACAATGGTTAAGAAATATAAAAGATAGAAAGTATTCTTTTTTTAGATTGGACACACTTTTTTCTAAAACGAAATATATTGATTTAAAAATTATAGATAATGGTGGCTGGCACTTTTCAAACATCAAAACAGCAAAAGAAATAGAACATAAATTAAAATCTTATTTGCATCATAGAGAATTTGATGAAAATCCTCTTTCAGTTGAAGATATAGATAAAATAATAAAAGATAAGCAAGCTATCTATGATTTAACAGTAGACAAGACTACAGATAAAATAGGTAATGGGGGTAAATTAGAAAAATTTGAATTTAAAAAACTACCAATTCATATTCAAAAAAACCTAGATGATTATAAAGAATGGATAGATTAATATGAAAGGATATTGGGTTGCTTTATATAAAAAAATTGATAATACAAAAAATTTAAAAGATTATTCTGCTAAAGTAACCCCTATCATAAAAAGCTATGGGGGAAAGCCATTAGTTAGGGGTGGAGAATATCAATGTCTAGAAGGTGAGGATTTTTCGAGAACTGTCATTTGGGAATTTCCAAGTTATGAAGCTGCCATCGAATGTCATGAATCGAAAGAATATCAAGAAGGTTGGGCACTAGCCATGAATACTACTGAAAGAAATTTACAGATTATCCAGGGTTTTAATACTGAATAGGTTCTGGATCTATACTTCTCCAGAGGTACCAAGTTGCAACTGAACAGTATGGAGTAAATCTTTTGTTTAATAACTTCACATAAGATTCTGGTGGTAAATAATTTTTTTTATAATTTTTTGAAATAGCTCTTAAAAGACCAATATCTTGTATGGGCCATATATTTGAACGATTATAAGTAAATAATAGAATCATTTCAGCTGACCATCTACCAATTTGTCTTAATTGGGATAAATAGATAATCGCATCTTCATCACACATTTTAGGAATTAATTTAGGGTTAAATGATTTATCTATCATTTGCTTGGCTAAGCTTTTTATTCCGTTAACTTTTTGTCTACTCAATCCACAACTTTTTAATTGAACAGTAGATAATTTAGAAATTGTTTTTGCATTTATTTTATTATTACATTTTTTTTGAAATTTTAAAAAAACTGAATTTGCTGCAGCGACACTAATCTGTTGACCAATAATACTTTTGCATAACGAATAAAATACATTTTTTCTAGATGTAAGAACTGTTTCTGAGGGAGACTTATATCTTTTAATCAAAGCACACATAACTCTATCTTTTTTAGATAAGTATTTTTTTGCTGTGTTCCAATATTTTAGTTTTTTACTCATGTCTAGTATTTGATGGTATTTCTTTCTTGTGATAAATTTCTCTTCTAAGAATGATTAAAGATGAAGCTAGAACTAATAATGCACCAAGTAATGTTTTTGTAGTAGGAATTTCATCCCAAATTAAATATCCAAAAATTATTCCAAAAATTAATGCTAAATATTTTAATGGTGACACGAGAGAAACTTCAGATAATTTAAAAGATTGACTGAGCCATAAATTTGCAAAACCTCCTAAAAATCCAATCATGCACAATAAAATTAAATCTTGAACATTTGGCATCACCCAACCAAAAGGAATTGTAAATAAACTTGCTAAGGTAATAACAATTGAAAAATTAAGAGCAATAAGCCAAACTGGTTCTGTTGTAGATAACTGTCTAATTGCAATAGCCACATAAGATAAACCTAGACAGAAAATAATCGGATAGATGTAATATATGTTTAGAGCACCAAAACCAGGTTCGGTAATTACAATAATTCCAATAAAGCCTATCGATACGGCAAGCCATCTGTAAAATCCAACTTTCTCACTTAAAAAAAAAATCGAAAAGATCGTGGTAAATATAGGGGCAGCAAATGAAATACTAACAACAGTAGCTAATGGTAAATTTCTTAATGCAATAAATATTGCAATTAAAGCTATCAATCCAAATATGCATCTTAAAAAATGTAAACCAGCTCTTTTTGTAAAATAGAAATTTTTAATCCTATCCCTTGGCATTATAAAGAGGTAGATAACCACACCAAAAAACCCTCTAAAAAATAGTACTTGTCCTAAAGGATAGTCTTCAGACCATTTAACTATTAAATCCATAATAGAAAATGCACATACTGACATAAACATGTACAAAAAGCCTGATTGATTTTTAGTAAGCATATGAATAATTTGTAGATTAAATTAAAGGATAAGCAATGGAAATAGCAGTTTTAGGACTGGGATGTTTTTGGGGGCCAGAAATTAAGTTTAGTAAACTCGAGGGAATTATTAAAACTGAAGTTGGTTATTGTGGTGGTGATAGCAAAGTAACCACCTACAAAGAAGTATGTACTGGTAACACAAATCATGCAGAAGTTGTTAAATTAGACTTCGACCCCAAGATTATTTCTTATGAAAAAATTTTAGGCTTTTTTTTTGAAATTCATGACCCTACAATGCTAAATTCACAAGGGCCAGATTTTGGAACACAATACAGAAGTGAAATATTTTATTTAAGTGACAGACAAAAAGAAATTGCTGAAAGTATGATAAAAAAAATAAATTCAAATTTATCTGGAAAAGTTGAAACAAAGTATTCTTTATTAAAAAATTACTGCCCTGCAGAAGAATATCATCAAAGATATTTAGAAAAAAGATAATATGTCATTGGTCAATACAAATTGGTTAGAAAAAAATTTAGATGAAGTAAAAATAATTGATTGCTCATGGCACATGCCTCAAACAAAAAGAAATGGTTTTGAGGAATATCAAGATCAACATATAGAAAATGCAATCTTTTTTGACTTAGATAAAAATTCCAAAACAGATACTAATTTACCTCATATGTTAAATGATATTAAATCATGGGAAAAAATTATATCAAGCATGGGTATTAAAAATGATGACCAAATAATAATCTACGATAATTCTGATATAATTAGTTCTTGTAGATGTTGGTATAATTTTATTTACTTTGGGCATAACCCAGGTTTGATTCATGTGTTGGATGGTGGTTTAAAAAAATGGATGAATGAAAAAAAACCTACAGTAAGTAATTTAACGAAAACTATTAGCTCTAATTATATAGCTAATGAAAAAAAAGAATTAGTAAAAGATAAAAAACAAATTGATAAAAATATTAATATAAATGAGTTCAAGGTTATTGATGCAAGAAGTAGGGAGAGATTTGAAGGCAAGGTTCCTGAACCAAGAAAGGGGTTAAGAAGTGGCTCTATAAAAAATTCTTTTTGCCTACCTTTTTCTGAGCTTATTAATGAAGATCACACATTCATTTCTAAAGAAAAAATTCTTGATAAATTTAAATTGATTAAAATTAAACCTGATGAAAATGTAGTATTTACATGTGGTTCTGGCGTTACCGCTTCAGTTTTGGCTCTTGCTTATTCTTTAATAGGCATTAAATATAAGCCAACAATTTATGATGGCTCATGGAGTGAGTATGGGAATAATTAAACATGAAAAGATCAACAAAAATTAGAACAGCAATCATTACTTTTTTTTTAATAATCACAATAGTGATTGTTGGAAGAACAATGATTGGTAATCATTTTAAAAAAAAATTTAGTAAAAGACCTCCACCTGGAGTAATTGTTAAAGAGGTAGTTTACAAAAGCTTTTCGGAAAATATTGAAAGTTTTGGTACAGCAGTATCAAAGAGAGCAGAATCTTTTAGAATTAAAAGAGATAATTTAACATCTGAACTAATCCTTAAGGATTATGTAAAAAAAGGCGATCTAATTGTTAAACTTAAAGATAGAAACATTATAGCACCTTTTAACGGTGTTCTTGGATACAGAGGTATTACTGGTGATATTCTTGGTTCGGATAACTCAATTATTATAACTTTAGATAATAACTCGATTATATATTCTGACTTAAAGATTCCTGAAACTTTTGCAACATTCATAAAAAAAGATTTACCCATTAAGGCAAAATTCTCAGGTAACAAAAACAAAACATATAGTGGAAAAGTCTATGCTGTTTCAAGCAGGATTAATGCTGAAACGAGAAGTTTACTTACAAGAGTTATGATTGAAAATGAAAATTCCGAATTAATTCCAGGCTCTCTTCTAGAGGTTGTTATTAATTATAACGAACGAAATTCTCTTGGAATACCTGATACTAGCATGATGGTAGAAGGAAATAAAACTTACGTCTACAAAGTTTCAAAAGACAACATTGCAAATAAAACAGAAATAAAAATTGGAATAAGAGATGCTGGATTTATTGAGGTGATCACTGGCCTTAATAAAGGAGACAATATTGTTGCCGAAGGATTAAAAAAAGTTAGGCCTAAAGGTAAAATAAAACCTATTAAAAAATAATGTTTATAACTGACGTAAGTATAAGAAGACCAGTTGTTGCGTGGGTAATGTCTCTTATATTAATTGTTTTTGGAATATTTGTTTTTTCACAACTGCCTGTAAGAGAATTGCCAGAAGGCTTACAGCCTCCTGTGGTTCAAATTAAAGTAGATTACAAATCTGCATCAGCTTCTATAATTGATCAAGAAGTAACACAAGTAATTGAAAAAGTGATTGGTGGAATTGAAGGAGTAAAAAATATCAACTCAACATCAGAAAATGGAAGTAGTTCAATTAATGTTGAATTTAATACTAATATTAACCTAGATAATGCAGCTAATGATATAAGAGAAAGAGTTGCAAGGGTAGTGGATAATCTACCTAGTGAAGCAGATGCTCCTCAAATACTTAAA
>Ga0209709_10003331_pt1 | contig 13399 bp, 15 predicted proteins | sample ArcticOcean_MG_C_2_FD_187435 | JGI IMG/M metagenome (GOLD analysis project Ga0209709, IMG submission 187435) | Marine microbial communities from western Arctic Ocean - ArcticOcean_MG_CB4_136 (SPAdes) (version 2) | ecosystem: Environmental > Aquatic > Marine > Oceanic | place: Arctic Ocean... | reverse complement strand
TTCATATCACACGAACCTCTTCCATATAATTTATCACCTTTAATAGTTGCAGTAAAAGGATCAGAACTCCAACCCTTTGAAACAGGAACAACATCAGTGTGGCCTGATAAGATAATTGGTTTCTTATTATTTGAATTTTTAGCTTTTAATGTAGCAAATAAGTTTACTCTTTTTTTTTCATCATCATAAGTTCTAAAAGAAGTAGCACCTAACTTTTTTAAGATATCATCACAATAATCAATTAATGAGCTGTTATCTTCTCCTGAAATAGTTTTAAAAGCAATTAAATCAGTTAAAATTTTAACTGAGTTATCAAACAACTGAGCTGAAGTATTTTCTGTACTCATAAATAAGTTCTATTATATATTAAATATATGAAAGAACAAATAACCTATGATGTTTTTGATAAAGTAGATATTAGAGTAGGCACTGTAGTTTCTGTAAAAAAAAATGAAAAAGCACGCAAACCTTCTTTAGTTATTAAAGTAGATTTTGGTAAAGAAATTGGAATTAAACAGTCTTCAGCGCAAATTACCCATTATTATAATGAGGAAAATTTAAAAGGAAAACAAGTTATGGGTATTTGTAATTTTCCTGAGAAAAATATTGCAGGAATAGTTTCACAAGTTCTTATTTTAGGTTCAATTGATAAAGAGGGAAAAGTTATATTACTTCATCCATCTCAAGTTTCTGAAAATGGTCTTCCTATAGCCTAATTTTTATGCACCCAGAATTATTTTTGTTAATTGGAATTTCTTTATCATTAGGTTTTACACCTGGACCAAATAATGCGGTTGCAGCATACTCAGGTTTTAACTTTGGTATTAGAAAAACTTTACCATTAATTCTTGGAGTTGGTTTTGGTTATACAACATTAATTATACTAATTAATTTTGTTTTAATTTCAACTTTCAAAAACTATCCAATTATTCAGGAGGTTATCAGAATTCTTGGAACATTTTTTTTAATTTATCTAGCTTATAAGATTTCATTTTCAAAAATTTCCTCAGATGGTAAAACAGAAAATCCAGTAAAGTTTTTTGATAAATTTATATTTCAGTTTATAAATCCAAAAGGAGTAATGGCTGGAGTTACATTGAGTTCAAACTTTGTCGAACAAGGAGAAAACTACTTAAATCACTCTATTTGGGTGGTTGTAGTTTGTAGCATAACAGCATTTTTAAGCATCACTTCATGGGCATTCCTAGGCAAGTTTTTAAGGAAATTTGCTACAAATAATAATTTTATTAAACGATTTAATTATGCTATGTCATTATTACTTATCGTTTGTATAATAGGGTTCTACATCTAAAACTAAATGAAACCAGGACATAAAAATTCTTATAATTCTTTAAAGACTATTAATATTAATAATAGTGAATACAGGTATTACTCTTTAGCTGACGCAGAAAAAAACGGTCTAGACGGAATTTCAAAACTTCCAAAATCCCTTAAAGTTTTATTAGAAAATTTATTAAGATATGAAGATGATTTGTCAGTTACTAAAAGTCAAATAGAAGCAATTAAAGATTGGTTAAAGACAAAAAAATCATTAACTGAAATAGCTTACAGACCAGCTAGAGTTTTATTACAAGATTATACAGGAATACCAGCAGTTGCTGACCTTGCGGCCATGAGAGAGGCTGTTAAAGAAAAAAATAAAGATCCAAATACTATCAACCCACTATCTGCAGTTGATCTTGTTATTGATCACTCAGTACAGGTAGATAAATCGGCAAATGCAGACTCTTTTGAAAAAAATGTTGATATTGAATTTAAAAGAAATGGAGAAAGGTACTCTTTTTTAAAATGGGGCCAACAAGCATTTAATAATTTTAGAATAGTTCCTCCTGGTACAGGGATTTGTCACCAAGTTAATTTAGAATATTTATCAAAAGTTGTTTGGACAGAAAAATTTAAAGACGAAAACTATCTATTTCCTGATACATTAGTTGGTACTGATAGTCATACCACTATGGTTAATGGATTGTCTGTTCTTGGTTGGGGTGTGGGTGGAATTGAAGCTGAGGCTGGAATGTTAGGTCAGCCAATTTCGATGTTAATACCTGAAGTGATTGGGTTTGAAGTAACTAACAAAATGCCAGAAGGCACAACTGCTACAGACCTAGTATTAACTGTTGTAAAAATGTTGAGAGACAAAAGTGTTGTTGGAAAATTTGTTGAGTTTTATGGTGATGGTTTAAAAAATTTAACACTTGCTGATAGAGCAACTATTGCAAACATGGCCCCAGAGTATGGAGCAACATGTGGCTTTTTTCCAATTGATGATGAAACATTAAAGTATCTAAGATTTTCAGGAAGAGATGAAAATACAGTAAATATAGTAGAGGCATATGCAAAAGAACAAGGTTTGTGGGCTAGTGACGGAATTGAATTTACGGATACACTTTCTTTAGATATGTCTACAATTGTACCAACAATTTCAGGTCCTAAAAGACCTCAAGACAAAGTTTTATTAACAGACGCGTCTGCAGAATTTAAAAAAGTTCTTAAAAGATGCAACTAAGAGAAAAAAAAAATTATATCAAAAGTCTCTGGCACGGACTATGAAATCAAAGATGGATCAATATTAATTGCTGCAATTACCTCATGTACAAATACATCTAATCCAAACGTTTTAATTGGAGCTGGGTTGTTAGCGAAAAAAGCTGTAGAATTTGGTTTAGAAACTAAACCTTGGGTCAAAACATCATTAGCACCAGGATCACAAGTAGTGACTGATTATTTAGCAAAAGCTGGATTAAATGTATTTTTAGACAAATTAGGTTTTAACCTAGTAGGTTATGGTTGTACGACTTGTATAGGAAACTCAGGACCATTACCTGACGAAATTGTTAAGTCTATTGAAAAAGAAAATTTATATGCTGTATCAGTATTGTCTGGAAATAGAAATTTTGAAGGAAGGATATCCCCACATATAAAGGCTAATTATTTAGCCTCACCACCACTTGTCGTAGCTTATGCTCTTGCTGGACATATGGAATTTGATTTATATAAGGAACCATTAGGAAAAAATAAAGATGGTAAAGATATTTTTTTAAAAGATATTTGGCCATCAAATAAAGAAATAGAAGATACTTTAAGAGTATCTTTGAATGCAGAGATGTTTATTAAAAGATATTCAAATATTTCAGAAGGACCTAAGCAATGGCAAGAAATTAAGACTGAAAATACAAGCATTTATAATTGGGATTCAGGATCAACTTATGTGAAAAAACCACCTTTCTTTGAAAATTTATCAGATAAACCTGAAGGGTTTAAACCGATTAAAGATGCAAGGCCTCTATTAATTTTAGGTGATATGGTAACCACAGATCACATTTCACCAGCTGGAAACATTCAAAAAGAAAGTCCTACAGGTGAATATTTTATGGAACATCAAATCCTTCCAAAAGATTATAACTCTTATGGATCTAGAAGAGGGAACCATGAAGTTATGATGAGAGGAACATTCGCAAATATTAGAATAAAAAATGAAATGGCTCCTGGTACAGAAGGAGGTTTTACCAAGTTATATCCAGAAGAAAAAACAATGTCTATTTATAAAGCTGTAGAAGAATATAAGAAAAGAGGAACAGATTTAGTAGTGTTTGGCGGAAAAGAATACGGCACTGGTTCGTCTAGAGACTGGGCTGCCAAAGGAACAAAATTATTAGGTGTAAAAGTTGTAATCGCAGAAAGTTTTGAAAGAATTCACAGATCTAATTTAATTGGCATGGGTGTATTGCCACTTCAATTTGCTGAAGGCAATAATAGAATAAATTTAAATTTAATTGGATCAGAATTAATTACAGTCTTAAATATTGAAGAAGGTGTTAATGCATCAGACAGTGTTAAAGTTGAAATAAAATATGCTTCAGGAGATATTAAAAAGATAAAAACTTTATGCAGAATAGATACAAAAAATGAGTTAGAATATTATAAAAATGGTGGAATTCTCCAATATGTTCTAAGAAATATGATTTAAATATGGACGAAGAAATTTCAATAATAGATAGCAATACCAGAAATGAAAAAATTAAAAATTTTTTGTTCTATAATAAGAAAAACTTAATTGTAAGTATAGCAATTATAATTGTAGGTTTAGTTCTTTACCTTTTTTTTAGTGAGATTAAAGAAAGAAATAAAATAAAATTAGCAAATAAATTTAATTTAGTAAAAATTAATTATAAAAAAAATGAAAAGCAAGTAACAATAAGTGAGTTAGTTGAAATAATTAATCAAAAAGATGCAACATATTCTCCTTTAGCATTATATTTTTTAATAGATAATAGTTTATTTGAAGACAACACTAAAACTAATAAATTATTTGATGAATTAATAGGCCAAACAAATTTAGATGAAGAGATAAAAAATCTGATTATATATAAAAAAGCGCTCTTCAATTCAAATTTTACTACTGAGAATGATTTATTAAAAATACTTAACCCAATAATAAATTCTGAAAGTATATGGAAGTCCCACGCACTTTACTTGTTGGCAGAGTTCTTTTATTCAAAAGATGAAAAAAAGAAAGCAAAAGAGTTTTTTAATCAAATTATCATTTTACCAAATAGTAATAGTGACATAAAAATAGAGTCACAAAAACGACTTAATAGAGATCTCGGTGAATAAAGTATTTATATTTCTTTCAATTTTTATCTTTTTAAACAACTGTTCATTTAACTCAAAATCTAAATTTTGGACAAAAGAGAAAAATATTAAACAAGAAATAAAAAAACTAAAAAAGAAAAATTTATTCACAATAGAAGATGCCCTACAAAAAGAATTAAACCCAAGTTTAAAAATTAAATTAACAAAAATAAAACCAAATTATATTAAAAAAAACCAAAATAATAACAGTATTAATAAATATTTAGGCAATTTAGAAAAAATTTCAAAATTTAATTTTTCAAAGATTGAATATTTTGAACAGTATGAACCAGAAATTATTTTTGAAAAAGAAAATATAATATTTTTTGATAACAAAGGTACAATAATAAAATTTGATAAAAATTCAGATTTAATTTGGAAAAAAAATTATTACTCAAAACAGGAAAAAAAAATAAATCCATTTTTATTTTTTTCTAGACACGATGATACATTAATTGTTGTAGATACAATTTCTAAGTATTATGCTGTTGATATTAACAATGGAAAGCTGCTTTGGAGTTTTTATAATGATGCTCCATTTATATCAGATGTTAAAATTGAAAATGATAAAATATTTGTTGTTGATTCTAACAACACACTAAAGTGCTTTTCTTTAAAAGATGGTTCATTAATTTGGGAATTTACGAGTGATACTAGCACTATAAAGTCATCAAAGAAGATATCGATAGCTATTGATAATAATAAAGTTTTATTTAATAATTCTATCGGTGATATAAATGCAATTGATATAGATACTGGACAATTGATTTGGATAACACCTACAGCTAATAAAATAAATTCAATGCAGCCTTATTTATTAAAAATATCTGACCTGGTAATTCAAGATAGATCAGTTCTATTTTCAAATAATAATAATGAATTTTTTTCAATAGATATTAATTCAGGTTTTATAAATTGGACACAAAAAATTAACACATATATTCGTCCTGCTATAGTCAGTGATTTAATATTTACTGTTACTTTAGAGGGATTTCTAGTTGTTATCGATAATCCTACAGGAAATATAATAAGAGTTACTGATGTGTTTGATCAATTTAAAATAAAAAAAAGAAATAAGATTAAACCAGTTGGTTTTTCAGTTAGTGAAACAGATATTTTTTTATCAACCGATCATGGAAAATTATTAATTATAGATATACTTACTGGAAAAACAAAATCCACATTAAAGGTTGCTAAAGATAAAATATCCAGACCCTTTTTTTCTAATAATAATTTATATTTGATAAAAAAAGATTCTATTATTAAGCTTAATTAAACATGTTTCTTAGTTTACTAGAAAAATTTGGTAAAAAAAAAACTGTCTTTGATCGTGGTATATCTCATCCTAATTTTAAAAATGCAAAACCATGGATGAACAGATATTATCTCATATTTAGAAATAGACCAAAGTGGTTTCCATTTAATATTTTGATACATGAAATGTTGGATAATGATCATGGTGACGGTGTTCATAATCACTTATGTCCATATTTAACGATTATTATTAAAGATGGATATTGGGAAACAACAAAAAAAGGAAAATTTTGGAGAAAACCTGGCTATATCGGATTTAGATCAGCCAATGATTTTCATAGAGTTGATTTAGAACCAAATACAAAACCAATAACAATATTTGTTCCAGGACCCTTTGGTCTAAGGAAAGGTGCAAGATCTAGATATGGAATTGATTTTAAAACTAAAATTTGATGATACAAAAATTCTTTGATCTTATAATCAAAACTCATGGACAAAAATTATATAATTTCACTACCCAGATAGAGCAATGGATTATTAAAAATAGTTTTAAAAATGGTATCTTAAATATTAGTATTCAGCATACTAGTGCATCTCTTATTGTTCAGGAAAATGCTGACCCAGATGTTCAATCTGATTTATTGTCTTATTTTGATAAACTTGTACCCATGAATAGTGATTTATATAAACACACCACAGAAGGAAAGGATGATATGCCAGCTCACATCAAATCATCTCTCACTAATAACCAGATCAATTTAAGTGTAAAGGATGGTAATTTATTATTAGGAACTTGGCAGGGAATATATCTTTTTGAGCATAGGTTAAGTGTACAAAAAAGGTCTATTATTCTTCACTTCTTAGGGGATTAATTCTTTTTTATTGTTTGAAAAGCTTCTAAAGCAGCATTTCTAGCTGTAGCATGATCTACCATTGGCCTAGGGTAGTCAGTACCAATGATAACCTTAATCTGTTCTTGATATTTTTTTTCTAATTCCCAGGGTTTATATAAAAACTTATTGGGCATATTTAGAAGTTCAGGCACCCATTTTTTTGTATAATCTCCATCTTTATCAAATTTTTCACCTTGTAAAATTGGATTAAAGATTCGGAAATATGGAGCTGCATCAGCACCACAACCAGCAACCCATTGCCACTGTGCAATATTACTAGCCTTATTGTAATCGACTAGACAATTTTTGAAATGTTTTTCACCTTCCATCCAGTGGATTCTAAGATGTTTAACTAGGAAGGAAGCCACAATCATTCTTACTCTATTATGCATCCATCCTGTTTCATATAACTCTCTCATACCAGCATCAACAATAGGATACCCTGTCATTCCTTTTTTCCAGTTATCTAAGTGCTTTTCATTTTTAACCCAAGGAAAATTATCAAAATCCTTTCTAAGGTTACCCTTAAGCATCTGAGGAAAATAATTAATTAAGCTATGAGAAAATTCTCTCCACCCTAATTCATTTATATATTTTCTATATCCTGTATTTTTAATCTTAATGTCTTGGCATTTCTTCCAAATTGTCTCCACATGTATTTGGCCAAATTTTAAAAAAGGAGATAGTTTTGATGTTCCATTAATACTTGGAATATCTCGTGCATCTCCATAATCTTCAATTTTATCTTTTACCAATTTATCTAAATATTTTTTTGCCTCCAGTTCAGAAGGTATCCAGTATTTTTCGAGTTTTTTATACCAATTTTTTTTAGGTAAAATTTCATCTGGCGTAATTGACTTTTTAAAGACACTTATTTTTTTATCTTTTAATTTAATTTTAAAATTTTTAGATGTAGCTTTAGAAATATAAAATTGTTCTGTTTTTTTCCAAAAGGGTGTGAATACTTTATAAGGTGTACCGTCATCTTTAGTCATGTCTTGAAATTCTACTAAAATATTTCCTTTAAAATATTTATATTCAATTTCATTTTTAATAAGTAGGTCACGTATTTTTTTTCCTTTATTAATAACATCAGGTTCATAAATTTTGCTCCAATAAATAGTGACATCATCTTTTTTCTTAATATTTGAAAATACATCCAGTTCATCACCAGATTGAATTTCTAATGAAATATTGAATTTTTTTAGATCTAAATTGAAATTTTCTAAAGACTTAGATAGCCACCATTTTTGCGCCTCTCTTTTTTTATCAAAATTTTTTGAGTTATATATATATACAGCACTTACAAATTCATGATTTTGACTTGCATAAGCCAACGCTTCATTGTTCTCAACTCTGAAATCTTCTCTTATCCAAACAATAGCTTTTTTAGTCATAAATACTTAGATTTTTTGTAATCCATCACTTAGCAATTTTTCATACATTGCTTTATCAGTTAATCCTTCACAACCAAATAAAACTACATTTGATTCAGAATTTAACTCCAATTTATCTAAGTATTCCTTATTATTGAAGGAGCCAATTAACGCTATTAGCCCTGGCACCGCACATTCTCCACCAATTATTTTTTCATCTGAAAAACGTGACTCTGCTAATAATGCGACTGCAGTTGAGATTGCATTATCAGGTATGGTCATACAATAATTAGTAGAATTTTTTAAAATCTCCCAAGCAATACTCGATACGTCACCACAGGACATACCACCCATTACTGTTTCTTTTTTTATATCAATACTTGTAGGTTTATTGTTTTGGATACTTTTAAATACACAGTCAGCATTTTCTGGCTCTATAACAATGAATTTGGGAATGTTTTTTGATAATTTAGCAAACCCAGCAATCATTGCTGCAGCCATTCCACCAACACCTGCTTGTAGAAAAACATGTGTAATTGAATTAGAATCTATTTCATCTAAAATTTCTTTGATCATAATAGTATATCCAGCCATTATTAGTCTTGGAACATCTTTATAACCTTCCCATGATACATCTTGTACTATTTCCCAATTATTTTTATTTGATTGCTCAATACATTCTTTTAATGAGTTATCATAATTACCTTTAACTCTGACTACATCAGCATCAAGATCCTTCATAGCAATTGCTCTAGATTCACTTACATTTTCACTTATAAAAATTTTACATTTAAGACCTAATCGTTGAGCACCCCATGCAACAGATCTACCATGATTTCCAGCGGTAGCTGTTGAAACAGTTATATTCTTTTTTTTAGATGCAATTTTATAAACTGCAAAGGCACCACCTAAAGCTTTAAAGGATTTAAGATCAAATCTTTTATCCTCATCTTTGTAATAAATATTTTTTAATTTTAGCTCTTTATCTAATTTATTTAATTTGATTAGTGGAGTAGGAGAATAACTTTTCCATGAAGATATAACTTCTATTGCTTCTTCTATAAATTTTTCAGGTAGATGAGTAAGTATATTTTTTTTATTAAAATTATACTGTTTGTTTTCTAGAAAAGATGAAATGGACCAAAGGTCTTTTTGAAGAATTGTTTTCATCTAAACTAACAATCGAGAGAACTATTTTTTTCCCAGTCAGTTACTGAGCTTTTTTTATCAAATTTTTCATATTTATTAAAATCTTCAATTTCCATATTTTTTAATTTTATATAACTATTTATCACATCATTCCCAAAAGCTTCTTTAAGTTCTCTGCTATCTTTTAAAAAAACTAAAGCATCTTCTATTTCATTTGGTAATTTTTTCAAGTTTGGATAATTTATGTAATCAGTGTACATATTACAAGATAGAGGTTCTCCTGGATCTATTTTATTATTTAATCCATGAAGACCAGCTGCAATAACTCCTGCCTGTAGTAAATAAGGGTTTGAAGAACCGTCCATTAATCTTAACTCAAATCTTCCAGCATCTGGAACTCTAATCATATGAGTTCTATTATTTCCAGTGTAGGAAATACTGCTTGGTGACCATGATGCACCAGATTTTGTTGGTGGTGCATTTATTCTTCTATAGCTGTTAACTGTAGGGTTAAAAAAAGATGAAAGTGGTTGGGCTAAATGCATTACGCCCCCTAAGAAATTGTAAGCAAGTTTAGTTAAACCTAGTTTATCATTACTGTCTAAAAATTTATTTATTTTTTTACTCCATAGAGAAATATGAGCATGACAACCATTACCAGTTAAATTGCTAAAAGGTTTTGGCATAAATGTTGCTCTTAGACCATGTTTCTCCGCTAAAGATTTTACCATGTATTTAAAGAAGACATGTCTGTCTGCTGTGATTAAACAATTATCAAAATCCCAGTTCATCTCAAATTGTCCGTTAGCATCTTCATGATCATTTTGATATGGATGCCACCCCATTTCAATCATGCTGTCACAAATCTCTTTGATCAAATCATATCTACGCATCAATGCCGATTGATCGTAACAAGGTTTAGATTGTGTATCTCTTGGGTCAGCAATACTTGAACCATCTTGAGAAATTAAAAAATATTCACACTCTACTCCTGATTTCATTTCCAAATTTTTTTTATTAAGTTTATTCATTTGTTCTTTGAGCATAACTCTTGGTGAGGCCTTTACAGGCTTGCCACTCATCCATAAGTCAGATGCCAGCCAACCCACTTCTTTATTCCAAGGTAATTGAATTAAACTATCAGGATCTGGTATAGCAAACATATCAGTGTCAGCTGGTGACATATCTAACCATGTTGCAAACCCAGCAAACCCAGCTCCATTTTTTTGCATTTCGGCAATTGCTTCTGCTGGAACTAATTTTGATCTTAGGACACCAAATAAATCTACAAAACTAATTAGGAAATATTTAATTTTTTTAGCTTTAGCAATTTTAGATAAATTTTTCACCATTATTTAAAAAATGAAAAAATTGTTTCTTTATAATAGATTAAATTAACACTGATGATTATTATTATAGCTGCAATAACTCCATATTTTGCTTTTGGAAAAAGCACACCTATCATTTTGCTCGGTCTTTGGTCTTCGTTATTATTTTCTGTCATATTTAATTTTTCTATAAAAAAGGGCGCCACACTAAAGTAGCGCCCAAATTTTAATTTATATTACCAGTCGGTAATATTACTTTTATGATCATTTGCACCATGTCTTTTCCTAGCTAATCTGGCAAGTTTTTCACTTTCAGATTTGTTAGTAATGACATGCCAGCCAATCCAGAAAACTACACCAATAATAACTAGTAAAGTTTCACTAGATCCTGCTCCCGGATAAACAGCTCCGACAACTTCCTTAGCACTTAAATGATCTATCCAGTTCGTTACTGTAGCCATATATTTCCTCCTTTACCTAGTTGAAGAGGCGACTGCTTTTTCAGCAACTCTATCGTCCTCCATTATTTCATAGTCTAGTCCAGCTATTTCAACATCACGTGGTATTCTTAATTTACCAAATGCGTTAAGTATTCGAGCTAAAACATAGCCTGGTAGCATTCCAAGAACTCCGAACATTATAATTGCTCCAAGGAATTGTCCAAGCGGATTGATTGATGCATAAGTTGATCCGTCCCACATAGCTCCAACATTATATCCAGATGAAGGATAGCCATTTAAAACAAATCCACAAATTACAAGTCCAGCAAACCCTGCGTAACCATGTACTGCTACCGCACCAACTGCATCATCGATCTTGAACTTACGTTCAACCCAGTAATGTAGTTTGTATGCAATCACAACACCGATCGCACCAATAAGCATTGCTTGTATCGGATGATACAAATCGTTACCTGCAGATGCACAGATGATACCAGCCAGTCCACTTGAGTATGTCCAGAAGGGATCACCTTTAGCGACCACGTATCCAGCCAATAATCCACCCGATAATGACATCAGGAAGTTATAGGTTATTCCACTCAGTGTGGTTGGGGTTACATATATGTTTGTTGCCGTCCAGTATGTGACACCTTCCATTCCATACTCAGGTCCAAGATCAAATATCGGTATATTACATGCCGCATAAAATCCCCAGAAGCCAGTATAGATTAAAAACAATCCAACTGTAACTAGCCAAGGGTTTCTTGGTCCTATATTTCTTGGCTCACCACTTGATGAGAATTTTCCAATTCTAGGTCCTAAAACAATTAGAACACCTAAAGCAAATCCACCCGCAATTGCGTGAATTACTCCTGATGCATAAGCGTCATGGTATCCTAAAATTTTGAGCATCCATCCATCAAAGTGCCATCCCCAAGCAGCATCGATTACCCAGAAAAATGAACCTATTGCAATTGCTAAAATTCCAAATGCAAAAGTTGTAATTCTTTCGATGATTGCTCCAGAAACAATAGAAGCAGCTGTCCATGAAAATAGTAAGAACGCAGCCCAGAACACTCCACTTATGTGGTCACCTAAGTTAACCGCCATAAATTCAGAGTTGGCTAAATACCATTTTGCACTAAAAGTACTTTCGTCAGTAATTAACGCTGTACTCTCAGTCATTATTGAAGGTGCTATTCCCGGTCCTGTTGGAAATGCCCAGTAAATCCACCAACCAAAGAAAAACCAAGTTACCGTTACTAACGGTATGACCATGGTATTTTTCATTAAAGTATGTTGATGATGTTTATAACGTGAAGCTCCAACTTCATACATACAGAAACCGACGTGAATTAAGAACATCAGCACTACTGTTACCCAGTAGTAAAACTCTGTAAATATGACTGTAAGAGCACCCAACTGATCAGTCATAATCTCTCTCCCTTATTAGTTTAGGAAAGCCTATAAAATTTATAGAGGTGTGACAAACTAAACAGTGCTTAAATAAACTAGCAATGACGTTAAATTAAAAGAAATAATCAACTCTTGATTGATAGGTTAAAATTTTAAGTATGCTTTTTTTAAATCAACAAGAGGGTGCTTTGGTGACATTTGGAACTTAACTAAAAGTTCTCTTGCAATCATGTCTCTATCCTGTTGGTTGTCTGGCAATTTAATTGATTTAGGAATAGTAACCCAACCATTAGCATTTCTACAAAATACAGCTGGTCTATCTTCTTCGTAACCCATATGAACATCTTCTAACCAGTTAAGATCATCCCATCCCATGGCCTCAACGTATTTTTTTAAGAATGGAGTAATCTTTTTATAATCAGGTAATAAGTTAACATCATATCTATAACCAATATGTTGCCCAATCATTTTTTCTCTAGCAGTCTCTTTAGATTTACTACCAAGTTTTATTTTCTTTTCTTTTTTTATTTTTGTTTTTTTCTTAACCATAAATACCCCTTATATTTTATGAAAGTTATCCACACCAACTGTGTAATTAGTTCCTGTTAAAGGAACTTTAGCTAATGCTGAAGCTTCCATTGTTAGAGCGGCTAAATCTTCAGGCTCTAAAGAGTGAATGTTAGTTTTACCACAAGCTCTCGCTAAAAGTTGAGCTTCTAATGTCATTGCATGTAGGTAATTATAAACTCTTAATGCAGCATCGTCAGGATTTAATCTAGCTCTTAATTTAGGATCTTGTGTTGCAACACCAACTGGGCAACGTCCAGTATGGCAGTGATAACAGTCACCAGCTTTAACACCCATCTCTTTTTCAAAGTTTGCTTCTGGTA
>Ga0209709_10003319_pt1 | contig 13443 bp, 11 predicted proteins | sample ArcticOcean_MG_C_2_FD_187435 | JGI IMG/M metagenome (GOLD analysis project Ga0209709, IMG submission 187435) | Marine microbial communities from western Arctic Ocean - ArcticOcean_MG_CB4_136 (SPAdes) (version 2) | ecosystem: Environmental > Aquatic > Marine > Oceanic | place: Arctic Ocean... | reverse complement strand
TATTTGTCAGATGGACATTATAAACATTAATTAAGTAATCTAGGACCATCAGAATTGCCTGGTTGAATTGGTGATGGTGGAAGTACCATTGCTGAATTTTGATTTATTTGTGTAGATGGTGCATTTGAAATTATTATTGGTGGACCACCTTGCCTTGCTCCTGCGGATGTTTGTCTTTGTAAATCCATAAGTTTCATACCACTCATTACTTCTGCGGCTGTTTTAAATGTGTTTACTAACACATCATCAATTATAATTTCACCTTTTTGAGCAGCAATTATCCCACTCTCCGAGATCATTCCTCCTGTGTGAGCGGTTTTAGCTTTAAGTGTTGGAACAGTTGTACCTTGTTCTTTCTCAAAAGCCGCTCTTGCATCTTTCATCGCGTCTGGCATAAATTTATCAATCTTTACTTGATTTTTTGCTCGTATATCAGCTATGCCTTTTTCTTGTTCCGCAATATCTTTTTCTCTTTTTACACCAGCAGCTAAAAATTTATTAATTAGTTTAGTACTATCTGCTTGATCAGAAGTTAAGCCAAGGTCGACTGCTAATTTTTCAACCATGTCGGGTGTTAAATCGGCTTTGGTAATTTTTTCTTTACCTTTGAACATATCTCTCATATCCTGAAAAGTTGACAAACTCTTGTCAATTTCTCCAAACATGAGTGCATCACCACCAACCGTATCACTCATTAACTCTTTACGTTTTTCCGTCAACTCTGCAATTTCTTCTTCTACTTTAATAACATCTATACCGGCTTTTTCCTTAACTATTTTATTTGCCCTTTCTTTTATAGCTGTTTCAGTTGAAGCCTCGTATGATTCTTTTGCATATTCAAATCGGTCTATATTTCTTTCTCTTTCGTTTTTAGCTTCTAAATGCATCCGCATGGCATTTAATCTTTTTTGGTCTTCTACTTCTTTTTCTGCTTCTAATGCTTTTCTTCTTTCAGCTGATAACTTTATTTTATCATTATTTAATTCTGCATCTATAGCATCTACTTTTGCTTGTTGTTTATCAAACGTTTCTTTTACAGATATTTCCCGAGCTGCTAATACTTTTTCCCTTTGTGAAAGGTTTTGCATTTCTTTTAATTTATCTTCTGCACGTGATTCTGACGCATCTTGTATCCATCCTGCCGCTCGTATCACCGTTTGTACGCCCGCCGGCAACATACTTATCAAAAATTCCAAATTGAGAAATTTGTCAGCAAATCTCCCAACTGCATCACCTATACTACCAAAGAAATTCATAACAGAAATTTTCAGTTTAAGCCAGACTAACGCGGGATCAGTTATAAGTGTCGCAATTCCTGTTCCTAAATCAAGAAACCATCCGGCTATTTTACCAAACAGGTCTCCCATCATACTTGCAAATCCTTCTAATCCTTTATAAGTTTTCCCTCCTACTTTCATAGAAATTCCACTTAATTTTTTAAGTACTGCTCCCCACGCTTCTTTAAATTTTCCAAATTTTGATACTAGTCCTTCGATGGGATTACCTTCATCATCGGTCATATCATCCATATTTTTCATAAAGGCACCACCAAATGCTTTACCTAGTGATGAAAGGACTTCTCCCACCTTTTTAAAAAATCCCATAACTGCATCAATTGTCTTTTGTTGGTCTGAGGCAGACATAGAAAAGAATATACCTCCAGCAATTAATGCTGCGCCTAAAGCCGTGAATTTTAAAACTTTGAAAACAAGTTTTAGTACTTTGAACAGAGGCCCTATAACTTTCATGAGTCCGCCGCCTAACATTTTACCCATTCCTCCTAATAATCCAAATAGTCCACCTTTTTTATCTTTTTGTTTGCCAAGCATCAGACTACCCATTGTTCCACGATCCTTGTTTCTCGCGGCCTCTCTTCTTGCTTCTCTATCTTCTCTTTGCTTTGTGGTTTCTAATCCAACTAATCTTTTCAGAAATAGGCTAGAACTTTCAGTTCCTTGCATTGTGAGTTTACCAATTGTAGATGCATCTTCAAATGCTTCAAGTTGTTTTTCATCACGAATCTTTTTATCAATTTCCACCTTCTCATCAATTTTTTTATTGAGTTCTTCTCTTGCATCAGATCGTTTCATCATTAGGACATTATTCTTTTGTTCGTGCAACATTGCAGTCTTAGCCACTATATCTGACTGCTGATATTTTTTTGTGCCTTTAATAGAGTCGAAAGCTTCTTTACTAATATTCTTAGACATTACTACTTCTGACTTAAGTGATTCTATAGCTTTCGTTTGCTCTTTAGTTGCCTCAAGATTTTTTGCTGCAATATCGGCGACTGCCATTTTTTATCCTTTCATCTTACGATTTTGTTCATAAACTCTATCATTTTCTTCTTTTATCCATTGTTCTAATAATATTACATATACACCTCTTTCAAATGGAATCATATTATCTAATTCTGTTAGGCTCCATTTGTGATGCTGAATCAAGGCGAAATTAGTTTGATAATGATTCGCCAGAGAGTCATGACTCAGCCCTATACGAAAAAAGAGTCAATCCCCTCAAGTACTTGAGGGGCTTCTTTATCACATTTTGGACATTTCCATGTGATTACATGTCTCAATTTAGGCATACCATCAAAAAATTCTCTAATTTTCTGGAACTGTCCTGTACTAAGAGATTCAACAAATTCATTTATTTCTTTTTTAGTGGAATCTTTAGCCTTATATATTTCTTCTCCGTCCCAAATATATTCAATACATTCATTAATTAGTTCAAATATATGTTCAGGTGTTGTATCTCCACCGACACCTGTAAACTTTTGTATGATTTCAAATTGAGGATAATTTAGTTTTACTCCAATTGTATCTGTAAGTTCAATTTTACTATCTTTTATTTCTGAAGAGTCTACACTTATATCATTGATATCAATTTTTATTTCACATATTTCTTGACAATCTTCTAGTTTTTCACCACATGTTAGATTAACAGGTTTACGTAAAGTGAGTTCTACTGTATCACCAACCGATTTTCCTCTAAGTTGAAGAAAAAAATATTCAATATCGAATGGCGCAAGATCCTTAATTTTTATTTCTCCTTCAGTACAGTCGGAGATAATATTGTTCATGGCTTTTGACATTGCAGTAACACTACCGTCTTCTATTGCCATTAATAATATTTTTTCTTCTTTTACAAGAAAGGGTCTATATGTAACTTTCTGTCCTGTTGAAGGTATTTTCAATTCATAAGTAGGTGTTGTTACTTTTGGTAATGCCATAATATTCTCCTATAATAATTATCATTTAAATTAATCTGTCAAATCAACTAGTATGTGGATTAGCTCTTGTGTTCGGTATTGCGCCACCGGTACCAGTCCATCTACTATATGTAACATCAATATCAAATTCACTTAAATCATCATTTTCCCACCCTAGTTCTATTGCACTTAATGTTGATGGCCACGCATCATGTAATATTATTTCATATCCTACTCCTGGTATTTGTAGAAGGTCTTCTTCTCTATAATATGAAATTTTTATTGATCCTGTAAATTTTTTATAATATTGCATATTATATGATCCTACACGCCCATGAGTACCTTGTATATGGTCAAACCACTCTGACCAGAATCTTCTAGGGGCATGATCGGCTGTATTCAACATAGTAATACCTACAGGCTCATATGTTGTTTCATAAGGAACTGATAATGCAAATCGACCACCACTTCTATAAGTCGTTGATCCAAAAGATCGAGCAGGCATTGATACTGTTTTTGCGAGGAAGTTTATGGTCCCTGCTTGTACGGTTGAATTTAAAGTTGAGGGTGGTGTAATTTCAACAGCAAATCTATTTTTTCTTGCTATACCCCCTAAGTTTTCCACCTTGGACATAAACTTCATTGGTTCAAAATCGCCTGCCATTAAAATACTCCGTTATAAATTTTAAAACATTGTTCCACTATGTGACCATACTTTCTTTTTATTTGCCTTTTTAAATCTCTCTACTGGTAGAAAAAGTGCTACTTCCCATTCATCAGCATTGACAAGAACAAACTTAGAGTTAACCTTATTATTAAGATATCTGTGTATTGTTGGTTTTGCTCTTTTGTACTTAGTAAATCCTTTTAACATATTATATGTTAATCTCAATTTAGTAGTTTCATCATACTTCTTATTATTAACAAATCCTTTAAGTTGATCCATTAATATTGCTCTATCTTTTGGATTTAAATAATGAAAATTGAGTCCTAGAAATCCATCAGTATACTTTTCAATAGGAAAAACTAAAGGAAAGGTATCATACCAAGGAAGCTTGTCTTTCCACTTAGGATTATAAGAATAAAAATACATTTTTCCGAGTACACTCGTTGAAGTCAAACTTTCTGAACGTGAAAGTATCTTCTGTGGAGTTTCACTAGAAAACTTGCCCTTTGTTCTATTGACAATTGAGCGAAACCAGTTACCTGCCGTTCTTGCTCTAGCAGCTACTTGATTAGTTCTTATTGCGTCTTTTAATTTATCCAAATAGGATTCTTCTATTGTAGCCATAATATAACTATTTAGTATTGTTGAGAGTATCCTCTGTTAGTATTTGCCATTTCCAGCCCTTGTACTCACAGAGTTCTGCTGCCGCCTTCCATTTAGCTTCATTGATTCCCCATGTTTTTACTTCTTTTAGGAATCTTCGCTTATGTTTGGGGTTTAGCTTGGGTGGTCTAGTTTGTTTCTTGGGTTTGATTTCAATTAGAGATTCACCTTGAGTAGTTTTAATCCAAAAATCGGGATAATATCTGTGTATTCTATTGTCAATGGGTGAACGATAAGGTATAATGACCTCTTCACTTGACCATTGCAAGATTTCAGGTTGTCGATCTAGGTATTTCATGAAGGTTAATTCCCAGCCAGATCGATAAATAATTTTAGTATGATCCCCCTTATATTTTTTGTAATTTTGAGGGCGAAACTTTCCTTTGTATGCCATATAAATATATAGATAGTTTAATAATACCAATTAATAATACGGAGAAATAAATGGGAAGGACCACGTCCAATCTCGCATCTAAAAGAGTAAATTATCTGGAATATCCCAGTAACATTGGATATGAGGTTCAGCATTGGGTGTCTTTTAAGGGTTTTGATTTTAAATCACGTAATCCAACATTGAATATAGCATTATATATTCCCGGCGACGCTCTAAGTACTTCATATAAATCGGATTATGAATCAGTAGGGTTAGGATCAGTATTAGGCAAAGGCTCAACTGATTTAAAAACTGCATCTAAAGATGGATTTAGTTTAGATGCATTTAAAACTGCAATGGGATCTACCGCGTCTGGTATAAAGAGTGAGGGTGCACAAGTGATCGCGATTGAAGCGGCTAAATTGGGTTCAGGACTCGCCGCTGGCGCAAAAACTGCAATGGAGCAAAAACTAGGTGTAGTGCTTAATCCTTATATTGTTGCCGCATATAAAGGCCCTTCTGATATGAGAACACATGATTTTACTTTTCAAATGCTACCTCAAAGTGAACAAGAATCTAAAGTTTGTGTAAGAATCGCTGCAGCATTTAAAATGGCCATGTTACCCTCACATTCTGGTGCAAATAGCGCAGACGCTCCTGGTATGTTGTTTGGGTATCCTGATGAATTTGAAGTATCTTTTTTTGTTAATGGAGATGAAATGCCTAAAAATAGTACCAATCCTATGTTTAATATAGGAAGATCAGTATTAACTGCTTGTGATTTAGATTACGCTACAGAAAGTACAGCTCTATTTTTTGATGATACACAATTTCCAGTAAGTATATCAATGAAACTTTCGTTTATGGAATTAGAAGTAATGCACAGAGGTAAAATCCAAGCTGGATTTTAAAAACAAGAGAAAGATAAACTATGTCTGAATTTTTTCAACACTATTCTCAAATCGGTTATGATATTACAGGCGCGAAACCTTCAAAAACTAAACTCGCCATTAATATCATGCTTAGATCAAAAATAAAAGCCGGAGTTTTAGATGATATTATCGCGTATTTTCCTTATACGATACCAGAAGCAGAACGGCCTGATGTGACCGCATTTAAAATATATGGTGATATAAAATATACATGGTTAATTTTTTTAATTAATGATATACAAGATCCTATTTTTGATTGGCCATTAAACTCTAGGGAATTTGGAAAGTATGTTAAAAATAAGTATGGATCTCTTCAAACCGCAAAAAATACGATACATCATTATGAACAGACTATTAGAGAACGAACAGAAGCAACCAATACAACTGATCCTATTCTTAAGGCTACAATTGAAGTTGATTTAACAACATATAATACTCTTGCTGCTGAATCAAGAAAACTTGTATATTATTATGATTGGGAAGTAGAGAGAAATGAGAATAAACGAAATATTAAGTTAATTGATGCGAAATATGCTTCAGGTGTCCTTGCAGAACATGCGGAGAAATATTAATAATGGCAGAGCCAACATTTATTAAAAAAAGGGAAAATACTCCAGGCATATCTCCAGAAAAAAAATCTTCTGAAGCTAAAACTGAATTTTTAAAAAACCCTAGAGAAGGTGAGATGCCTTCTTTTGCAGGAGATTATGAACTTCAACTACTCACTCTTACTTCACCTAATAGAGAAGGTTATATTAATTTAAAGGCTGCATGGTCAGATTTTAATATTTATGAGGATATGTTTGCAGATTGTCTTACTGCAAACATACAAATAATAGATAGTATAGGATTAATGGAAAGTGTTCCTATTATTGGCGAAGAAACTATTAATATAAAAGTTAAAACGGCAGGTATTAAAAAAAAGAGACAAGAGCTCGGTACAGGCCCTTTTGTTGGAAGTGAAAATGAAGGAATAATAGACCTTAAATTTAGAGTGGTTAAGATTTCTGGACTCACTAAACTTAATGACGGAACATTTACTTATAAGTTATCTTTAATTTCTGAAGAATATATTTTAAATTTAAAACAGAAAGTTAAAAAAAGTTCTTTAGATCCTGTTTCTTTGGAGCCGCGAGTAGTATCTGATGTAGTACGATCACTATACAAACAGTTTTTTGAGAGAGGTAGATACGGTAGTTCTAAAAAGATTTTTATTGAACCTACTAAAAATCCTACAAATTTAATTATACCAAATTATTCTCCATTTAAAGCTTTTAATTTCTTGGCAAGTAGGGCGGTATCGGCAGGAAAACATGCAGTAGGATCTAGCTTTGTTTTTTATGAAACTATAAGGGGATTCTTTTTTGTTTCCATGGAAACTCTTATGGCAGGAGGTGGAACAGGGTATACTGAAGGAACGGAAATGGCTGCTCCGGGAGCCCCACGAACTACAGAATTAGTATATACGGCACCAGAAGAACCTGTTAAAGAAATATATGGAGTAACAGCAAAACGATTAAGAGCTAACTCTGCTGACATTCAGAATATTGCTGCAGAAATGGTAGGAGTTGATTCATATGAATTCTCCTCTAATTTCGATGTTCTAGAAAATCTCTCAAACGGTATGTATACTAATACTTTACTTACACATGATTTAGTTAGAATGACATATGATAAATTACAGTTTGATATGTATGATGTAGAAGATCAAGGAGCTGAAGTTATTATGGCGGCACCTGGAGCTCCTATGGAAATAAAAGAATATGCTAGAGCCGCTAAAGATGCGAGTACTTTTTCTGATACATTTACTCATTTACAGAAATGGAAATTATGTACTGCGAATCAAGATGCATTACGAAAACAGCCAGCAAAAGAGGAAGCACTTTTATGTTTTTATCCCACAAATTTTGGACATGATGTTGTTTTTAACGAGGATCTTGGATCAGAGGGTGTAAGTGGAAATATAAAATCTAGTTTAAATATTATTCCAAATAGAGTAGAACAATGGATGCAATCTCGATTAGTACAGAGTCAACAGACCAATAATATTAAATTAAATATTAGAGCTCCTGGATTATCTACTAGAACAGTAGGAGATTTGATTCAATTTAATATGCCTACGCAATTTTTAGATGAACAAGGCACCGGTCCAGACGCATCTAAAAATCATAGATATTTAAGTGGTTATTATTTAATTACTAAATTGCGTCATCATTTGACTGCCGAGAAATATGAGATAGAATTTGAGGCAATAAAAGATTCTCTATCAAAATCGGTAGATAAGAGTAGAGGGAGTGAAATCGCTCAAGATCCATCAGCTATTGCTAATGAAGTAACTCCTAATCCACATACAAGATAAAATTTCGTTTTGAGGTTAAAATTATGGCACAGTTTATGGGTAAAGATGGATTTGTTTGGTGGCAAGGAGTTGTCGAAGACCGCCACGACCCTCTTTATCTTGGAAGATGTAAAGTCAGAATATTAGGATGGCATTCAGAAAATAAGAATGATCAACCAACTGTTTCTTTGCCTTGGGCATATCCTGTGGCACCGATCACTTCTGCAAGTCAAACAGGTGTGGGTTCTACGCCTTTGGGTCCTGTGGAAGGAACTTGGGTTCTTGGATTTTATAGAGATGGAGACGCCGGACAAGAACCATTGTTTTTTGGAACCCTTGGTGGCATTCCAGAAAAAGATGCAAAAGGTATTAATAATGATGGAACAGTATCAGGTGGGCAGGGATTTCTTGATCCAAGAATAGAAGGTGGTGATAAAGTTGGACATACATTATTTCCAGATGAGAGAGGGTCAAGAGATTTATTTTATAATCCTCTTTCTGATATGGTTCCTAGAGAACCTGCCACTATTATTCATAATGCCAGACCAGACCCAACTGAAGATGCACAAACTGTTAAAGTAGGTGAAACTCATCACGGAGATATTGTTATTAAAGATGCGCCTGCAGTAAGATCATTAATTGGTCAGACAGGTCCAAAATCCGCAGGTGCGCCATTTACTGTTAAAGTTGTAGAACAGCCAATTAGATCAACATATCCTAATACGGGTTTAGCAAATACACAAATATCATCAACTAGGAATTTAGATTATTTAAAAGAACCAACTACAAATAGATTAGCAAGAGGTATTCGTGGAAATACTGATACGAGTGATCCAAGAGTTTCCGGAATTGTTTTCGAAAAGATGGAAAATCGAAAAGCAGGACAAATGGATATTCCTATTGCTAGTGGTAATAGTTGGTCTGAACCTAAGATTCCCTGGCAAGCAATCTATCCATACAATCATGTTCATCAAACAGAGAGTGGACATATTATTGAGATGGATGATACTCCTAATTGGGAGAGAATGCATTGGTATCATCGAACTGGTACATTTACAGAAATACATCCTACTGGAATTAAAGTAGATAAAATAGTTAATAATTATTATGATATAATTTTAGGATCAAGATATACACATATTGAAGCAAATGATTATACAACTGTTGATGGTTCACAAGAAAATTATATTCTTGGTAATAAGGTAGATAAAGTTGATGGAGATTATTCTCTTGATATAAAAAGTGGCAGATTCAATGTTAGGAATCCAACTGGATGGGTTAATCTTTCATCTTCTAATATGACAATGATGGCGGCGGAGTCGCTTACATTAATAGCTAACCAAGTACTAATAGAAAAAAAATCTTCCATTGAACACACAACAGGAGATGAAAAGAAAACCGTAGGCGGAAAATTTAAACTACAGACAGGTTCAACTAGTTTAAATGCTCAAGGTTCTATTGGGTTACAGGCTGGTGGGGGACTTTCAATTAATGCTACAGATTCAATAAACGAATCTATATTTGGAGTACTGCCCGGACTCACCTTGGGTTATGCTAAAAAAACTACTGCCAGTTTAGGTAAGATTGGAATGGAAAGTACAGACAATTTCCTTTCTGGTGGAATTGAAATGAATTTAGGACTTGCTGGATTAGGTGCGTCTATAGCATTGAAGCCTCTTGGAGATATAGAATTGAATTCTGTTTTGGGGGTTACTGGTATTAAGGCTTCCGCATTATTAGGAAATATACAAATGAGTAGCCTATTATCTACATTTAAATTAAGTAACACGGGCGCGGCTCAAATGCAAGGGTTGTTGGGTGAAGTAAGTGTAGGAGTTTCAGGTAAAGTAAAAGTTAAGGGATTAGTTGCTTCATTAAAAGAAATTCTAGATACATTAATTGATGAAGTTTTGAATCATACACATCCAACTGGAACGGGTCCATCGGGACCACCGATGCCACCAGCAACAGTCAATCTAGCTTTATTGAAATCTTTAAAAATTGGAATGAGTTTAGAATAATGGCACTAGTTAAAGCGACAATGATGATGGAGTTAGCGGCAGCGTTTGCGGGACCGGCTCCTGATCCAATGAAACCAGGAAAAGATATCGCAAAAGCTTTTAAGAATTATTTACTGATGGGAATGAATGCGGGTGGATTTCCTGCATCAAATGTGGTTGATGCACCAACAGGCATGGGTATTGGAGCTGTATTTGCACAACAATTATTAGTTGGGCCAGCAATTGGTTCACAGATAGCAACTCAATTAACTACTATGGCATTAACATTTTTATCTGGTCAGCAAATAGGACCACCAATAGCGGCGCCTTCTCATACGCCACAGTTAATACAATTATTTTCTGGGCCACAACCAGCTGGAATGGCTTTTGCAAAAGAGTTATCAGGTATATTAGATACATGGACAAAAACGTGGGTAGTGAGTGGGTTAATTCCTGGTGCACCACCTGTACCATTTTCAGGACCTTTATCATAGGATATAACAATGGCAGGAGCAATTGAAAAGAAAATAAATGAAACTAAAAAGCAGTTAGTAGATTCGCCTATTACTCATATAGATGCGAGAGCGGCGATCCTTTCAGACATTGCATTGTCTAGAGAGTTTGCACATACATTTCTTAATGCATTATGTAAAGGACATACAGGAGGAAAAAATGAGGCAGGCTCCCCCACAACCATGTCTCTTCATACTATATGTGTAGCTCTGGCTAAACAACGGATGATATGTTATGGAGCACATACAATATCGACTGCTTCTAAACAGTTTTCTCTTCCAGCCTATGAAACAGTAAATGGTGCACTTACTCTCACAGAAGCAAACACTTCATTTTTTGGTTATGTTGCTAAAGATTTAACAGAAACTAATACTATTACTTTGAGTAATTCTACTACTGCAAATCAAACAATAGATGGAAATACCTTTAGTACTTATGTGGGTGATTATTATATGGTACGTTCTAGAGTTTCAGGAGAACTAGAATCTACTTCTGGAAATTTATCTGCATATACTACACCAGATGGAGGTGATATTGTTTTTGGAAATACAATTGCATGGGTATCTAATAGTGCTAGTAATCAGAATGCAAGTGAATTAGAAGCCAATACATGGAATTATCATTGGGCTAAAGCTAATATTGCTAGTGTAGCTATACAGAATAGTGGAGGAGTTTTAGAATTAAATACTCTAACATTGGCAGATCACTTAACTGCGGGGAGTAATACTAATTATACTCCAGTAGGTCCAGGGTTCAATCAAAAATTTTATTTAAAGAGACATGCTGATTCTGTGAATACATTCACTATCACCGGTACATCGACAGCTGGTACTGTAGAGATTACAGATGTATCGGAAGCCGACATTGCAAAAGTTAAATATGGTGATGTAATTAGTGGTACAGGTCTTCCAGATGATAATGTGTCGATTGCTGCCGTTCAAACTGCAGAAAGTAAAATTAGACTTAATGAAACAGGAATTGTAACAACATCTGGCGCAATTACCCTTACTGTCAATAGTGTACCATTTGGACATGCTGCACATGATATCTTTTGTCAAGTAGAAATATCAGCAGAAGGTCTAGTAGCAAATACTACTTGGACACCTGTAGGAGATGACGAAGGAAATTATGCAGTCGCCTCCGAAGATGACTTATGTGTTGCAAATACATCTCAGTTTATTGCTCTTCTTGGTTTCTTTGATCCTGGTTCAGCATCAACTAGTGACCTAATAAAAGGAGCCGCTGGTACATATTCTTCTAATGGAAAAGAATATGGGGGAACAGCCACTACAGATAAAGGATTTTCTGCAGACATAGAAGCGAATCCGTTTAAACCGGCGAATCAAGGAACTACTGCAGAAATGACCTTAAAAGAAGGTGAAATGCAAGGAACACAACCTAATACCCTTGGTAATAAAGATGTATATGTAGGAAGATTTGTTGCATGGACAAAAGAGAGAACAAAAATGGTTGGATCGTCCTCTGTTGCTGATTATGAATATAGATATATTACAGACTCCGCTGAGAAATTCTTTTATGCTCCGGCACGTAGTGCATCATATACTACTGGGAATGATCCTATTACGGGTGAAAGTTGTCCTGGAGTTGGAACAACAGGCTCTGAATCTGAACCACGGGCAGTACTTCCAAGAGTTGGAATGGATACGGTTACTAATAGAGTAATTACTGTTGATGATACAGGAGGATGGGGAACAAATACTGCAGCAAATGTTATTCCAGTAGATAGCTCAATGTATTTTGCGGCCACAGCTGCACGAACAGGTTCAGGAAACGGGCCTAGTACTCCGGCGACAGGAGGAATTTCTGGAACAGGTGATAGAGATGCAATTCACGGATACTTTTATAAACTAGAAGCAAATAATTTTATAAACAAATATCACGTAAATGTTGCTATTGATGTGACAACAACTACCAGCGGCACACCACCGGTGACGACAACAGATTTTGTTTTATCATACTCTAGTCACATTGATAATTTTCCATGTTATTATAATTTCGCACACCAACATGTGAGTGGTACAACCGATTCTACTGATTATACATTTGTTAAAACCACATCTACTGTTATCACAAATGTTGATAATTTTCGTGATCCTGTTCTTTACAATTCTACGAATCCTGCTTCTTATGACAACAAGGTTGCAAGCGGGGGAATATCTGATGAAGATTTTGATGGTAGAGCAGCAGACTTTACAGCAAATACGGTAACATCTGAAGGAGCTCTTACACAATTTCGTACTGATTTTGGTAATAGTTCAAGAGGAACTCCATGGACAGCACCATCTGGTGTTACCACTCCAACCGGAAGTTCAGTAAATTTTGCGAGTCTTACAGGTTCTATTAATGGAGTAACAAGATGGGAATCCCTTAGAACAAGTTGTGCAGCTCTTGGAACTGCTTGTGCACAAAGAGTGATAGAACTTGATGCACGTATCGGAGTTCCAGTATATGCCAATTCAACTGGTAGTGGTACTACTGCTGCTACACGGGGAAATCCACCTTGTATCAGAGTAAAAACAATACCAACTGCGAATGCCGCCTCCCCAACTCGCGGATATGTGCCTTATGGTAGAGAAATTTATGATAATGTAAATCTCTTATTAGGACAAGATGTTGATTTATTGGGTGGAATTATAAAAGATGTTGAGAGTTTAACTGATTTGGTTCAACTGGTAAAAAATGCCAGAAACAAATATGAAATTTATAATGGAAGACCAAAGGGGTA
>Ga0209709_10003318_pt1 | contig 13444 bp, 22 predicted proteins | sample ArcticOcean_MG_C_2_FD_187435 | JGI IMG/M metagenome (GOLD analysis project Ga0209709, IMG submission 187435) | Marine microbial communities from western Arctic Ocean - ArcticOcean_MG_CB4_136 (SPAdes) (version 2) | ecosystem: Environmental > Aquatic > Marine > Oceanic | place: Arctic Ocean... | reverse complement strand
GGAAAAGAATACCTATCGTTCAGACATGCTGCAATTGATATAGACCCAATAGAATTCTTTGGTTCTGAAATAGAACGAAGATGTAAATCAACTAAATCCAAATATAAAGATTGGCAAATCATTGGCAACGAAACTAAACCAACCATTAAGTATGAAGTAGGTGGAGTTCCATTTGAATCACCATTACAAATTTCTGAATTATGTGATTTGAGTGAGCAAGAATGTAGAAATAGAATTGAATCCAACAATCCATCATATAGACATTGGAAACGAACTAATGAATGGGATATTACCTATAACGATATGGAAGAGTTGTGGAAATGTAAAATAGTTATGCGTTTCCCAATAATTAGTTGTGAGGATATGGTGTTTTATTCATTAAAAGATGCAGCAAATCACTTCAAACTATCGTCAGAACGAATACGACAGAAGCTAAATGATGATTCCCATCAAACGTATCTTTACTTGTACTAAAAAATAATTATTTATAAATACTTTTATACTTATATAGTATAGGAACACAAAGATTATTTTATATTATGAAGTTATCAGAATTAAAAACCGAGATTACATCTATACTTAGAGAAAGAAGTGCCTATAAATTAGGAACTCAAGAATATACTAAGAAAAATCTCACTCCTACCGATATATTGGATTTGGCAATGGCCTATTCACAAGTACAGGGTAAAGGAACTACTATGTATGGTAGAAAGATGGACAAGATGATTGCAGTAGCTAACGATTTAGCTAAATTAAATGGTACTACTCAGCAGGATGCTAAAAAAAGAGGAGATAAACCAGCACTTATATTAACTTTATTAAAAAATAAGTTAGTTACTAAGGATGAGTATATTACATTATATAAAGATTTATTATTAAAACAAACTTCTGTTGTAAAGAACTTGAAAAATGCAGACCCTGCATCAAGAATGGTTGGAGGAGCAGCGGCAAGAGCAGCTCATAGAGATATGAAAAGCGAATCAGTAAACGAAGGAGATGGTTTATGGGCAAACATAAGAGCTAAGAAAGCTAGAGGTGAGAAACCTGCACATAAAAACTCAAAAGCTCACAAGGATGCAGTTAAAGCAGGTGATAAGATTAACAAAGATGAATCAGTAGTAAACGAAATGGCAATGGGATTTGATACGATGACTGGATTATTTTATCTAAAAGGTGTTCCATTTACAAGAGAAAGAATTGGAGAAGTAGTTCTTTTTATGAAAAGTTCTAAACCTAAAACTTCAAGTAATCAATTCGAAATGACTCCAGCACTTATTATAAAAGATAAAGTAAACAAAGGTGAAGTAACTATTGATTCCAAGAACTTAAAAACATTAATAGAAGCATTCAAGAGATATAAGAATCTTGCATCTGATAAGGATTTCAATTAATGTCAACAAAACTAAAAAACATATTATCCGAAATTAAATGGGAAGGTAAAGATATCAATCTTGGACAAGTTTATACCGCAAAAGATATTCCACCATTTAAAACGCCTCATCAAGTAAATGAGGAAGAAACCAAAGACCATGAAGTAGGGATGGGATTATCATCTCTTAAAACTTCGGTACGTTCTGCTAGAATTATCTATGATGAGATAAAGAAACAAGATTTACAAAATTTAGATGGGTGGGTACAAGAGAAATTAACTCTTGCATCTGATTATCTAAAAACAGTTGCAGAATACATCCAAGATAAGGATGAGTACAAAAAGGAAGTTTAATCAATGGGGGAGTTATTTAACTCAATCAACTAATGGAACACATTCACATAATGGAATTATTAGGAGCGTTTTTAACTGGTATAGTAGGTCCAATCCTATATCTACTAATCAGTAGATATTTACTAAAAGAAAAAAATAAAAAAAGAGATATTGTTAAAGAAGCTATACTCGATATTACAGTTATCAACAACGAGATAGAAGAAATTCGAGAAGAGTTTGGTGGAGATAGAGTATGGATATCTCAATTCCATAACGGAGGTAATTTCTACCCCACAGGCAAATCAATACAAAAGTTCTCCATATTCTATGAAGTATCAAAGATTGGTATTTCATCAGTAGCACATACATTCAACAACATACCATGTTCACTTTATCCTAAAACATTTGAACATATGATGAAGGGTAATGGAATCTTTATCAATGATTATGCAGACCCAAAAGTTGCAACTTACGGTTTAAAAGAAGCAGCAAAATCAGTTGGTACAAAATCTACATACTTAATTCCGTTATTTACATTAGATGAAAAATACTTAGGAGCTTTAGGAGTTGATTTCGTTACCAAGAAAAAACGATTAACTAAAGATGAGTGGGAACACTTACAAATTAAAGCAAATAGAATAGCTGGATATCTATCAACATCTTTAGCTAATAACTGAACTTAAAATAAATCACTTTTAATTAGGTTTTCTCATTTATTTTTCGTATATTTACTATGTAAATAAGATAAGAGATGAGGTCACAAACCGTACAAAAGATAGTTAACGAAATCTTCCCAAAGATTGAAAAGCATTATGGGTATTCTAAATTCATTCCTGAATGTAGTCCATATGTAGAATTACATCACAACATATACGAAAGATTATCCGGTGAATCTTGTGAAGATACAGACGGTGAACAATCCCCACACGCTGAGTTTGATAGAATTGATAATAGTATTGTACTCTACTACCCTAATATGGTTAGTAGAAAACACATTATTCAGACTCTTATCCACGAATACCAACATTACTTACAATCACCAGTATGGATGGAGAGATATTACAATATGGGATATGATTATAACAATCACCCATATGAAGTACAGGCTTATAATGAAGAAAAGAATTGGATTCTTTTTAAATAATATATTTATACAATAGTAGGAGAACATTATGATAACACTAAAATCAATATTGGAAGATGCAAAAATCAACGTAAAACTTGATGAAGCAAACGATACATACTTTAAATCCTTTACACAAGCAGTAGAATACGCTAGGAAAGCTACTGAAAAACGAGGATTTACAATCGATGAAGATGATTGGCAAACTCAAATAGCTTTTGGTGGTAAGTACACTCGTTCAAGGCCATCTAAAGGTAAAACAAACTCATTTACGGTAGGATTGCTTAAAAATGGTAAACCACAAAGAAAATCATTACAAATCTCTGTATTTGGAATGCCAAGTGGTTCTTATGAATTAACACATTATATAAACTAATGATATCACTAATTAAAATATTAAACGAAGGTAAACCCATTCCTATGGATACTCCCAATGAGTTTGCATATTTAGATTTTAAAAAATATGCATACAAAAATAGAGGTATGTTTAAAAAGGAACTATCAAAACATAATGGTAACGGCCGTAAAATGTTTCTAACATTATCAGCATTATGGTACAAATGGGCCCATAAAAATTATCAAGAATTTACTCATATTAAAGATAAATTAAAGTTCGGTAGAGCATTAATGATAATGATGGTACAAGATAATATAATATTTGATAAAAAAGCTTGGAAGAAAACTAACCAAATAACAAACTTAAACTAATGATATCACTAATTAAAATATTAAACGAAGATTCTTTCACTCCAGGTACTAAAATACACTACAAAAAAGGAATGAGTGATGATGAAATATTAGATTTAGCAAGTAAATTAGGTAACTTTCCTCATACTAAATTAAAAGGAGCTCCTGAACAACAAAAACATTTTAGAGATTTGGGGTTAATGTTGGGAATGCCGTTAAATCCAACTGATTTGATGACTTATACTGGTGGAAAGGGATATTTGGATAAAAAGAAAATGAAGATGAAACCAAACCAAGCTCCACTATTTCAAATGTATAAAGATAAGAAATTGGATATGAAAGAGTATGGAGAAATTCAAAAGAAAGTACTTAGTAGATACTTATCAGTTGCAAAGTTATTTGTGGGTAGTTTAACTTGGAGACGAGTAAGATAAGAATGATAAAATTAAAAGATATGATAAGTAGAAGTTTATTTGTTGAAAGTAAGAAGTTAAGAATTTTTGACTTTGACGATACTCTTGTAAAAACTACATCATTTATCTACATTACTAATAATGGTAAGAAACGAAAACTTACACCAGGTCAGTATGCAGTTTATAATGAAAAAGATGGTGATGAATTTGATTTCTCAGATTTCAATAAAGTACAAGACCCTCAAGAGATTAAAAAAATAACTAAGATATTTCGTAGAGTAGTACAAAGTAGTGGTGGAAGTGGTGTTCATATCCTAACTGCAAGAGCTGCACATAAACCTATTAGACAATACCTAAAAGATATTGGTATTAATATGAGTAAGATATATGTAACTGCATTAGCATCTAACAATCCAAAAGATAAAGCTGATTGGATAGAAGATAAAATCGATAACGAAGGTTATGATGATGTTTACTTCGCTGATGATTCTTCTAAGAACGTGGAAGTAACCAAAAAGATGTTAAGAGGTAAAGATGTAAAATGGAGAGTACAACTTATTCGTTGATGATATACTTATTGAATTCAAATAACACACTTTGGTATGATTATTGAACTATATAATATATCATATTAAAATTAAATCTATATTTATAATTATGAGAAACATTTTAACACTATTATTCGTACTATTACTTTCCTCTTGTGGAACAACTTATCAATTATCAACATTAAACCATGACCCAATATATGATAACAATGGGGATGTGGTAGATGTAAACATTATTGATAACGAATTCCAATTGGCAAGAAAGTTCAGAACAGATGATACTTTCAGATGGAATTTTGCTAAATATGCAATGAATCAAGATATGAGATGGAACTATGATTTCTATTTCAATAATAGAATGCATAGAAGTGGATTTGGTTCAGCATTTGCTTTCCATTGGAACTCAAATCAATATTGGTGGAATTGGGCAAACAACAGTCATTTCAATATGGGATTCAATCATTGGGATACATTTGGATTTTATGGTAATGGATATTCTATGTGGAATAATTACGGAATGTATGGATATGGTTGGAACAATGGTTACTATGGTAATGGTTGGAACAATGGTTACTATAATGGATGGTATGGTAATGGTTGGGGATATAGAGAGAGAATGAATGATTACGCTTGGAACAATCGTAGTAGAGAAAATGTATCTTATAATATAGGTAGACGAGGTTCAAACAATGTAGTTAGTAATAGAACCATAGAAAATAGAATAATTGTTAATAGAAACAAACCAAGAATTGTTAATAATAATACTGATGAAGTTATTGATAAGGCAATTATCAAACTAAGAGGAAATAATACTAATATCAGAATTTATACTAATCCTAATAACGTACCTCCTGTAATCATTAGAAATAATAATAATGTTAGAGGTTCTTGGAGAACTAACAACAACTCTAATAACAATAATATTAGAAATAACAATAACACTCCTCCAAGAGTTTATAGTAGACCACCGAGTAACAATACGAATACACGTAGTAGTTCAAGGCCTGTTATTACTCCACCAAGAAGTACATCAAGTAACAATAAAACAAGTACATCAACTAGCCGAAGAAAAAATTAACGGTTTAGTGGGTTTTTCTCTCAAAAATTATATTTATATAAGAACGTATCTTTCGCCTTAATGAAAGTATTCGTAATAAAAGGAGAAAAATTTTGAAAAAATCATTATTTATTATCGTATTTTTGTTGACAGTAACAAGTGTACAAGGCCAATTTTTTAAAGAAGTTTATAAAGATTTCTTAAAATATGGTACAGTTTATGCAGCTGGAGATATATCTAACTCTATTGAAGCGGCAGAACCAACTTACTTTCTAAGGACTAACCCTGATGGAAGTATTTACTCTATACCTGATGTAGTTGATAACACCCCAATCTATCCATTTGATTTTAGATATGGATTTGGTATTAGAAAATTAGCAAGATTCGATTACGAAAGAAAACCTAAAAACTTTTATGATGGTACTGAAGAACAATTAGTATTTTCAGCACCAACATCAGCAGTAACAGGATTAGAGTATCAATTTCATTTTGAAAAAGAGAGATGGAGAGGAGAAGATTTTAGTAATTATAACTTCTTTCTAAAGCATACAGGTAAATATCATATAGTAAAAGTTCAATCAAGACAAGTAGATAAAATAAACCTTAACTTTAATTCAGCAGAAGTAAGAGCTAGACTACCAATAGGTAAGAAGTTTTCTATATCAGCTGGAGCAATAGCAAGAGGTCATGAAAGAGCATATGGATACAATCCAATAGAGATATGGTTAAACGAAACTGAAACATATTATGACCAAAATGGAAATCCATTTGATGGTTCTAAGAATCCTTGGTACACTTTAGGATTTGAGTATGGTTATTCAGACCATTTCACAACTTATACAGACCAAACCACAGGTGAAGAAACCCAAGATTGGATTTGGAAAGATGAGGATGGAAATCAAGTTGCATCTTCTGATTTAGATTTTAGAGAAAGTATATTTCCAAGTTTAATGAATCGATTTAATAGAGAAGCTTGGGATGAATTAGATTCATGGGTAGAAGTAGCACCTATAATTGGTTTAGATTTTTATCACTATAAAAGAGATTTCTGGTTCCATGGATATGCTAACTACATTTTACCTTACCATAGGTATATAAAAGGTGATGAAAGAGCATCTTACTTAAACAGAAATAATTGGGGTAAAGGTGGATTAATAGCAGATAATGAATTAGAACAATGGGTAGATTATTCATTCGGAGCTTCATTAGGAACTAAGTTAGGTAAAAATATAGGAATATTCGTAGAAGGTGAATACTCTAAGATGTGGGATAGTAAATTCTACCAAACTACATTCGGATTTAACTACACATTTAAATAAAATAAAGTACAGAGGTAAAACACAATGAACAAATTCAAAGAATGGCATTCAAACATAATGATAAGTTATATGGATAAACTAAACATAGGAATGTATGGTTTAGCTTGGTTATCATGGGGTAAGGGAATCATAATGGGTATTATATTAATGATGCTTATTGGTTGTACTAAGGATGAGATAGTAGTTAATGATGGACAACTAGTATTTGAAATAAGTTTAGATGGTGATTCATTTGACCCATACGAAAGATATTCAGTTGTAACCTCTTATGGTGGAACACAATTAGGGGTTGATGGTAAATTAAAAAAGATATTTATCCTATATCTTCAAATAGATGATGGTGAAGTAAGATTAGATAGACAACACTTTGCAATGTACTTATTAGATTCAGATGCAGTAGAAAATGGTTTATTATTGGATACAGGTACTTACACTTGGGAAAATCCTAATAACAAATATGCTGGAGTAGAAATACCTGGTAACGATGAGTATATAGTTTGGAACGAAGTAATAGTAGGAGAAATTATTACTCCATACGGTCCTTATGACCCTTTGTTAATTTGTTTAACTGCAGAAGGTGAATTTTATAATCCCTACATCCAAAGAACTATGACGTTATCAATGACATTACAAAACTTTCCAATAGGGCAAGATATATCATCGACTCCTTATGGATATTTATTAGATTAAATTATTTTTTATATTTATATACACAAAAGAAAAGTTAAATAGATGGCGAAGAAATTATCAACAGAGAACGTAAAATTAGGAGTAGATATCGATGGAGATGGAAAACCAGATTTTTCTCTGGATTTAAAAACTATCGGTATGGTTATAGTATTTATCTCTACCGTTATTGGGATGTGGTTTACACTCCAAGGTGATATACAAGAAGCAAAAGAACTACCCCTTCCTCCTATTGAAAGAATGGAATTCGATATGAAGGATGAATTGATTCGTCAAACTATTATGGATACACAAGAAGATGTAGAGATGATATTAGATAAATTAGAAAAAATCGATGAACGAATCTACGAAATGAATAAGAATAGGTAAACACAACCAAAATGAAAAAGTTATTAATAAGTATTTTATTATTCGTTCTATCATATAGTGGTTATTCACAGGAGTTTATTGATGATTCAAACTTTGAAGATAAAATAAACCAAAAACACGCATTCACAGATGATAATTTCAATATTGTAGTTGTAGAATTTTGGGTAAAATTTAATTCACAAAACGCATTTGCTGATTGGGATAAACTAAAAGGAGTAAAATACTTTAGAGTTGATATATCAAACTCACCAGCAGCAAAGAAAGAATTTAGAATAAGAATGGCCCCAACTCTTATAATTTTCAACCAAGGAAGTAAAGAAGAAGTATTTAAAGCAGGATTGGATTTATTATGTCCAGTTACACTAAAAGAACTCCAAGAAGCTTTAGAAGAAATAAAAACAGCAGATAAGTTTTAATCGGCAATAAATTTAAATAACATGATATTTTTAACATTAATTTCAATTGTCTTTATTACTTATTTAGTAATTTTAGACAAATCAATTACAAACAGATCAATTTCATTCTCATATTATGAAGGCAGGGAAACAGATATATTATGGGGTAGTTTTGCTTCAATGGTAGGAGTATCCATTTGGTTTTTATTTCCTGAAGTAATTCCTAGAATAGCAGCAGTATCATTGATACTTGTTCCAATATTCGGTAATTTTCAAAAGAAACCTATAACCTATTTCCATTACGCATTTGCAGGTATATTTTTTGGTTTAATGTTATTTTATACTAGATCAATATCTTGGATTGGATTGGTTTCAATTATACCTTTTTACCTGTATGTTAAATTCGTCCAACGTAAGAAATTTAAATTATCAACATTCTGGTGGGAAATAATTGGAATGAGTATAATACTTGGTAGTTTGTGGTTTAAATAAAATAAGAAAGTATTAAATGTTTATATTTATATTTATATACAAATACGGAAACATCGATGTCACGAGTTAAAAAACAAATCTTAGGTAAACTTAAAGAATACGCTAATAAAATGGGTAGAGACCATCTTGGTGGTGATTCTATACCATCTAATAAAAAAAGAGGTGGATTACGTGATTTCGATGGATATGATAATGTTGATTACAATCGAGATATGCCACAAGATGAATCACTAGATATTACAGACCAGGCATTTCTAAAAGCAAAACGAGTTAAAGAACAAGGAGTTGGTACTGCTACCGTATTCTTAAAGAATCAAGAAGAACTTGATGAATCATTTCCAAATATGAAACAATGGTGGAAAGAAGATAAGAAAGAAATAATGACTTTCATTTATTTTCTTCAAAGACAACTACCCCCTTCAAGTAAAGATAAATACGATAAGGCTTGGAAATCTATACTAACTCAATTACAGAAAAGAACTCCAGCACCAAAAGCTATTTATCAAAAATTAACATCTGAAGGTGGTTTACCACAAAATTGGATGGCAGGTAGAGTATCTGATTATCATACTAAACTTCGCGGTAAGAAACGAAAGTATGATGATACCAATTTCACTAAAATGAATACAGGACAACCTGATATTCCAGATGAAGAAACGGATGATGAAATCGTAAACGAAACATTCGATACTGTATTACATTTGAAATTACTAACCAAGGCAATGAAAGAGATGCCTGGTTCTGAAAAACAAAAACAATATATCAGACAACTTAATAAGATTCGTAAACCTGCAGGCATGAAACCACTTAAGGAAACTGCAATTGAAGAATATGCATCACGATTAACTAATGCATATATTTTAGACAAGGATTCTATCTTAAAGGGTACTCCTGAAGAAAAGGATGCAATCGATAGAGATATTGATGAAACAGTAGATAAAGATGATTTAAAAAATGCTAAATTTAGACTTAAAAAGGTTTTAAAGTATTTAGATATTGAATATAAGAAAACTAGAAGAGGTGAAAAGTACGTTCAAATCAATTACATACCTGTAACAAGACCACAAAGCCAGAATCCTGAATTTGTTAATGTACGTTATGAAGATGAAAAAGATTTACAAAATATTGGTAAGGCTTTAAAACTAAAACTAAAAGAATCGGTAACTGAAGAAGCTAAAAGAGATTACAAAGCTGAATACAAAAAGTTTCAATCATCAACCAAATCAAAGAAATACAGAGCCGAACTAAATAAGTACAATAGAGATAAAGGTACTTATGGTAATGGTGATGGCAAAGATGCTTCACACAAAGGTGGAAAGATAGTTGGGTTCGAATCTGCATCTAAAAATCGTGGTAGAGCGGAGAAAAGTAGATTAAAGAAAAAATAAAATCAAAATAGACAACCATTTTTAACTTTAAGTTATATCATATGTCTACAAGGAAATTTCCCAGCAAGAAATTAATTTATTAAAATAAACAAAAATGTCAAATTATACAAGAGAAAGAATTCAAGCAACACTTGTAGATAAAGGTTATAAGTACTTTACAGGTGGTAAATACGATGTTAATATCATAGGAATACGCAATTCATCAACAGATGATAATATTACCAATAAATTTGATGATATCATGACAGTTTCGTATAAAAACGAAAAGAGTGAATGGCAATATCATGAATATAAGTGTACAACAGACCCTGGAAAGTATTGGGCTGAAAATGTAATGAATCACGATGGGGTTGCGATAGTAAAACCAGGTCAATACAGAGGTTCACATCAAGTGGCTCTACATCAAGGTAAGTATGAAGCTCTTTGTCAAAGGAAACCTTTAAAGGTGTATCGTGATGATAATAGAGATGACCACTATGATTTAAATGAAAATACGGTACAAGAAGGTATATTCGGTATTAACATACATAAGGCAGGTAGGTTTGTAAATGGTTCAACTCAGATAGATAAATGGTCAGCAGGTTGTCAAGTATTCTCAAAGGAATCAGATTTCAATGAATTCATGATTTTAATCAATAAAGCTAAAGTGATATGGGGTAATTCATTCACCTATACTTTGGTAGATTCAAACCAAGTTTGTTAAAATTCAATATATATAAGTAAGAAGTTATACTAATAAAGGTTATCTTAATTTTAAAAGAGGTAATAAAATGGCATTTAAAGATTTGTTTAAAGACGATAATCATATCAATGAAAAATCAGTAGTAGGATTCTCATCATTTGCAATAATGGTATTATTCGCATTTGCGGATTTAATATCAGGAGCAATGGGACAGCAGTTAGTTATTAATGAAATAATTTATAATTCATTTGTAATTGTAACTCTTGGTTCGTTTGGTATAGCTGAAGCTGGTAAGGCGTTTGGTAAAAGTAAAGAAGAATAATTAATAGATAATTAATGAATAGATTTAAAATGATTTCACCTATTGATATAAGTGAATTCTATGTTACAGAAGAAGAAAAAAATACATTTCATCCTGATGATTGGAATATGCCATTACCATGGATATCCACATTCATATTTACACACATAACTGGACAGTTTTGGGGAATTGGAGATAATACCAAACCAGAAGATAGACCACGAGTACTTCAAATTGGTTGTGCACAAGGATGGGATGCTGTAGAAAACGCAAAAATGCTGAAACTTCCAAATATTAATGGTGAACTTCATGTAATTGATTGGTTCAAAGGAAATCTTACAGTAGATGAAGAGGAAGAGTGGGCATATAACGAAGATAATCCAGAATCTTGGAAATCACATCTTTGGTCAGAAGCAGAAAAATTCAAAGTAAAAGATAGAATAACAATATTTGAAGGAGATTCTCGTGAAGTTATTCATCAAATAAAAGACAATTATTATGATATTGTATTTATAGATGGTGGACATGAATATGACATCGTTAAATCCGATATAGAAAATGGATATATGAAATTAAAATCTAAAGGTATTCTTGTAATGGATGATTTCTCAGGTGATGCAACTACCTATGATGAGTTTGATTTGGGAAATGCAACTGAAGAAATGTTAGCAAAAGATACTTATAGTTTTGGCTCTAGAGGTATGCACGTAGGTGTTATAAAAGCTGTACATGAATTCTTAAAAGGAGATTACATAGCAATTACATCTCATGCTAAATGTTATCATATTAAAAAATAATTTAACAGCAATAAAAATAAATAAGTTATGATATATTGGTTTACAGGTCAACCAGGAGCAGGCAAAACGATATTGGGTAAGAAGTTACACAACTTCCTAAAAACAGAAAAAAGAAATTGGCGTAGAGATGTGTTCCATTTAGATGGAGATGATTTACGAGAACTCACAGTAAACAAAAACTATACCGAAGAAGGTAGAATTACTAACATCCGAAATGCTCAAATGATTACTGAGTATCTTCATAACAATGGATGTGATGTTGTTGTATCACTCGTTGCACCATATGAGTGGTTAAGAGAAGAATTCAAAGAAAAGATTGGTTTACATGAATTCCAAGAATTTTATGTTCATACTTCAGAAAAACGTGAAAGAGACCATTTCCACACAAAAGATTATATTGTACCTACAAAAAACTTTATTGATGTAGATACTACAAAAGATTCACCAGATATTACATTTTCTAAAATCATAAATGAATTGAATGGTTTAAATAAATTGTAATGGCACAATATAAAGCACAAGCAGCATTTAAATCATCTTCAACTGAAACTAAGTATTCAATGTTCGTAGGAAGATGGCAACCACTCCACAAAGGACATTTGTGGCTCATCAATGAAAGATTAAAAGAAGGTAAGAACGTTTGGTTAGCAATAAGAGATGTTGAACCAGATGAGAAGAATCCTTGGACAGCTGAAGAAATCTTAGAAATGGTACATGAGGGAGAATTAAAGGAACTTATCATAGAGGGTAGGGTAATTGTAACCATCATACCAGATATAGAATCTATCAACTATGGTAGAGGAGTTGGATATGATGTGATAGAACACATACCACCAACTGAAATCGGTGAGATATCAGCAACATTAATACGGAATCAGATGAAAAAAGATGGATTATTGTAGACGAATTATTGAACTATTTGTAGATGGTATATACTTAGATAATAAAATAACCAGGCAATGGAAATATATAATTGATGAAGATTGGGTATATGAGTTTGAAGATGGTTCAATTTTAAATCAAACACCAGGTAAATCATTTGAAATGAGTAGAAGTATACTACATAGGGTAACTGAAATAACTAGTGGTGTTAGATACTCATTACATTACGGGTTAATCAGAAAAGAAATTAAACAAATACATTTAATATAAGTGGTAAGTTATAAAAGACATATCGCAAAAACAATTTCATGGAGAATAATCGGTACACTTGATACCATTCTACTTTCATGGTTAATTACAGGTTCATGGAAACTCGGATTAACAATTGGGGGAGTGGAGGTAATAACAAAAATGGTTCTTTATTTTTTTCACGAAAGAGCCTGGTATAAATTTAGTAAATTCGGTATTAATCTTAAAAAATAGAGGAGAGTGTATCAATAAATTTTAATACACTATACTTATATAAAAGAACATTAGTATGGAAAATAAAGACGAAAAGATATTCCCCAACTTTGACCCAACCAAAGACCTTTCACAAGCAG
>Ga0209709_10003317_pt1 | contig 13449 bp, 10 predicted proteins | sample ArcticOcean_MG_C_2_FD_187435 | JGI IMG/M metagenome (GOLD analysis project Ga0209709, IMG submission 187435) | Marine microbial communities from western Arctic Ocean - ArcticOcean_MG_CB4_136 (SPAdes) (version 2) | ecosystem: Environmental > Aquatic > Marine > Oceanic | place: Arctic Ocean... | reverse complement strand
AAATGTACCTTGAAATGGGTGAAATACAGACAAGTGCAACCCGTTATGAAACAGGCCATTTTTCCAATGTTGAAAGTGACAAGATTGAAAATTTACTCTTTCGGTATTTAGTGTTGAGGCGGTCTGTTTGGGACATCATTAACAAATACCGTGATTATAATACCTACTCGAATGATCCCACTGAAAATATGAAAGCCCTTCTGGTGGGATATACATCCGCCCTCACACTTTATAAATACAGCGGAATTCTCATTACAAAAAATATGGGTGATGACCAAGTCATAGATAAATTGAATGAAGCCTATTTCCGGAGCGATATTTCACGTGGGTCGTTCCGGGAAGTGTATCACAGTTTAACTAATCTTGAAAACCTGGACGAACTGGATATCGCCCGTGAATTATTTACAAGTATCTTCTACACGCAAATCTATGAACCGGGAACACCTCTGAATCTTTTAATAATGGACCCGACTTATGGACCATTAATTACAAATCTCGAACCGCTACATGACACCCATGTCAAGCTACGTGAAGAAATTCTGAACCATTTTGTATTAATTACACCAGGAATTACCAATCGCTTGCGGCATAGCACCATCAAAAAGAAAGTGGAAAAATTGATCGGCAAAGCCGGTGGAAGATTTGAAGCTTTAAAAGCCATCGTATTTACGCATGTTGGACATATTAAAGCTCCAGGAACATCCCCACTTGTCTTTGATAGTGATGATAAAGGTGACCTCCTGTCTATGTTAAAACCAGGAGATATTATTCTCACTTATTCAGAAGGATATATGAGCAATATTTTTCTCCCAGGGATTTTTAAACATGGTATCGTTTATACCGGTATTAGAGAAAATTGGAAAAAATCTGATTGGAACAATATTCACATTACAGACCACCAAAAATCATTGATTCAGGTAAACGATAATATTATTGAAGCTATCGCCGAAGGAGTTGTATCTGGATCTTTGGAAGAAATATTAGATACTAAGATTAATCGTCTTGCGGTCTTTCGCCCGAACCTTTCAAATCAGAAAATTATGGGTGTCATGCAAACAATCCATTCCTATTTAGGGAATCAATATGATTTTTCTTTCGATTTCAATGATGCGGAATCTCAGGTTTGCACCGAAGTGATTTATCGCGGGTATAACGAAATAGGGAATATCCAATTTAGATTGTCCAAAAGGGCTGGTACCTTGAATTTGAGCGCAGAGGATGTATGCCGGTATGCGATTAATTCTGGAAATATGGAATTGGTAACACTCATCATTGAAGATGAATATCGAAACGGGAACCCAAGATTTGTCGGAAAAGAAAATGGGGTAGAAATTATTTTGGGGTTAATGAATTAATATCATTATCCTTAACCAAATAAAAATTTTATCCTTTTATTACCTAGTTGAGTCTCACTTCTGTTTTCAAAAAGTAAAATGTACCCATTGTTGAAATAATACTATAAGCCAAAAATATTTTTAGACTCATATTCAAATCTATAATGCTAATATTTTGATAAAATATAATAAAACAAAGAATAGAAACTTTAATTCCATCTGCGAATAAAGAATATTTTTTACCATCCATTAATGATGTGTAAGAAAAAACATTTATCATTAAAAATATAGCAGTTAATCCTGTAACAAAGATTCCATGTTCAGATGCTTCATAAAACATGATGAACATAAAAATCAATGAGAGAGTCATTTGGATGTAACTCCAGATTATAAGTGTTAGAGAATTTTCTGTCCTGTATTTTTTTTGTTCAAATGGATTTTCAACTGTATCAACCGGAAACTTTAGCGCCACATCTTCAGGCCGCCATCCTGTGGGCATAAACCAGATTCGTATTTTATCCCACCATCTTCCTGCATGGAACGCATCTTGAATCAACTGCCAAAGATGTTTATAATTAATGATTATTGGGTTCCATGTATTGGCAGGTCGTAGTATGCCATAAACCGGTTTTACGTCGGCCAGTTCCGGTTGGAATGTGCCAAAAATTTTATCCCAAATAATGAGGATCTGACTGTAATTCTTATCCAAATATTCCGGATTTATGCCATGATGAACGCGATGGTGGGATGGCGTAACAATGACCTTTTCCAGCCAGCCCATTTTATCTATGATACGCGTGTGATACCAGAATTGCATAAAAAGGTGGATAGGCCCCAGAACGGCAAAAATAGATGCGGGAACACCCAGGAGTGCAGCGGGAATCATGAGGATAGCACCAAATCTTACAGTGTCAGAAATGGATTGCCGAAGTGCACAGGAGAGGTTGAACTCTTCACTGCTATGGTGAATGATGTGGCGATTCCAAAAAATATTCACACGGTGATTTAAGCGATGGAGCCAATAACCCGTAAAATCCTGAACGATAAAAGCAACAAATACCGCAGCCCAAACTGGTTCCAACTTATAAAGGGTTAAATGATTAACCAGCCACGAATAACTGATAATCACCAGACCATACTTGAGTCCATCCCGGGCTGTATTAGTAATCCCGGAACTTAAACTGGAGATCATGTCCGCGGGATTGTTTACATGAATACCCATCCTTTTTGCTGCAACTATTTCAATGCCTATCAAAACCATAAAGATCGGTATGGCAACCATGAGAGATGAAATATAAAAACTCATATTTATTTTATGAAATGAAGCGTCATCTGGTTTCCTTCACTATCTAATAAGACAGCCATAAACCCATGCTCTTTTCTGTTCGTTTTTCATATTGACTCTTTTAGGGTATCCGCCCTACATGGAAATTATATAATAATTCTTGCCCAAAGTCCGGGTTAAATTGGTGCAGTGTATCACCACTCAAGGATAAAAATCGGACTTCACCATTAATCCCAATCTTTTCCGGGGCACTGTTTCGGTTCCACCAATGAACAGAGATACCATCTTCCATATAATCTTTTAATAGGAATTGATAGTCACCGTTATTGATTTTCATCGTGATATTGTATTCAGTTGAATCTGAAAAACTATCATCAGAATACAAAACAGTTCCATCAAGATCAGAAACCGTAAATGAATTTTCCCGAGCGCGATCCAAACTATTTGTTTTGATTTGTAAGGTGAATTCATTCGGGAATATGTTAGGTAAAGGAATCACTGATGTTAGTTGATCATTCAATGGGTTTTCATCTAATTCACCATTGGGATTTGAAACTATAACTTCAAAAACAATATTTTTTGACAGCCCATGCCAATTGGGAATGGGGAGATAAACTTCATCACTTTCAAGGAATGATAAATTTCCACTCCATTTATAAATGGATTTTTTCCGTTTTTTTAATCCATAATGTATTTCCAATGAATGGAGATCATATCCACCCGTATTTTTAATGAGAATTCTGGGATTACCTAATGTTGGGTTGACCCGGGAATATTCTTCTTTAGAACTTGGCGCGATGATGTCAAAGATCTCCGCATCATTTTTAAAATTTGGTTGACCATAAGAAAATAATTGATGCGCCATGCGAAATTCACCATCTTTTTCACCGTTGTCAGAATAGGGCTCAATTCCATAGTCAATGGCAATGGAATCTCCAACTTTTACAAAGGGCGTAAGTTCAAATTCGTATTCATCCACTTTGGTTCCAGGGCACCAACCAGCTCGATCAAATGGCCAGGTTCCACCTTGGGGATAAATTGGATTATTTCCGCAATCTTTCCAAACATTCCACCGGAAGAGTTCATACCCATTCATATAATAGGTGTGGGTTTTACTGTCCCATTCGCAACAGTTTCTTGGTCCGGAATGTCCGTGACCTGAAATTACCGCTTTCATTTTGAAGCCTTTGGCTTCAGGCAAAAGTTGAATCTTTGTTTCCTTTAAGATCTCGTTGTCAGATAATGCAGAATACTTATGATGGCCATAGGGGAAAATATTTTCCACTTTTAAAACCTCCCGAGCAGGTATTCCTTTAATAAATAGAAATTTCAGGTCCAATAATTCTTGATTATTTCCCACGGTTACAAATCGTTCTCCTCGTAAAAGTGGCGCGTAGTCTGTCATGTCGTAAGTCCATTCCCAACCATTTTCACCGCCCATAACAAGCCGCTTGCCATAAGGCGTAACAAAACTGCCAATTGAAAATATTTCTGTTGAATCTCCCCTGGGAACATCAACAAATGTATTCCAGATATAGTCCCATTCTCCACAGGGATATTTATCTCCTTGGGTGGCAGAATCACATTTTAAAGTTTGCACCATGATGATCTTTGCCCAGGATTCATTCCCATCAGGAAACTGGATTATCTGTTTATATTGGGCGCCCCAGCCTTCCGGACTTGGTGTTTTCCAAGTGATAGGGTGGACCACCAGCGTATCACCATCTCGTGAAGATAGGGAGAATCCTATAGAAAGAAGAAATAGGAGCATAGTCATTTTTTGAAATTTCATGATCGTGATATTGGTAAAATCAATTTACTTTTGGCCATCATTTTACAAGAAGAAATAGATAAATGCTAATCGATACTCATTGCCACTTATTTTACGATGATCTGAAAAACGATCTTTCCGGCGTCCTGGATCGTGCCCATGATCTGGGCGTAAGCCGATTTATTTGCGTGGCCACTAATATGGAAGATGCCAGAGAATGTCTCTTAATAGCAGAATCCCATGATAATATTTTTGCATCAGCCGGGGTACATCCTCACGATGCAAAAGATGCCCCAGAAGACTTTGTGGATCAGATCTATGATCTCATGACCTTTGATTCCATGGTCGCCTTGGGAGAAATGGGACTGGATTATTTCAGGAATATTACTGATCCTGAGATCCAAAAAGATGTTTTTCGAACCCAAATGGGTATTGCCCAGTATTTGAAAAAACCGGTCATTTTTCACAATCGTGACGCGGATGATGATGTTATAAAAATATTAAAAGAATTTCCTGATGTACGGGGTGTGGCACATTGTTTTTCCAGCAATTTGGAAACCGCTAAAGCATTTATAGAATTGGGGTACTTCATTTCTTTTTCTGGGAATCTCACCTTTAAAAATAGCCACTTACCGGAAGTAGCAAAGGACTTACCTTTAGATAGAATTTTGGTTGAAACAGATTCTCCGTATCTGAGTCCGGTTCCCCACCGCGGTAAACCCAACGAACCGGGACGAACACGGTTTGTAGCAGAGAAACTAGCAGAGATCCACAATGTGCCGTTGAAACTTATAGCAGAAAAAACTTCAGCGAATGCTACGAGCCTTTTTGGGTTACCTAAATAAAATAAAATCCATATGTGCGCTAAAATAATCATCATACTTTTTAACTCTTCTTATTTTTTCTCCCTGTATGGCGGAAACAGAAAAAAAAGTGAGGGCTTAGTGTCTGAACTCAATAATCAAAATAATTTTTTGCGATCTTCACTACAATACATAAATGAGTAAAAAAATAGACCATCCATTTCGAAAAAGGTGGGGACAAAATTTTCTAGTTGACAGAAATCTCTTAGAGAAAATTGTTCGAACTATTGATCCAAAAAAATCGGACTCTATTCTTGAAATTGGACCTGGTGAGGGAGCACTTACCGAATTGATATTTCCTAAAGTAAAAGAGATGGTCGCCATTGAGATAGATCCAATGCTCATTGAGCATTTAAAAAATCGAGAATCTTTGAAAGGATTGAATATTGTCCACGGAGATGTACTTCTTCAGGATATAGAAAAGTTGCCTGTCAAAAATTTGGTTCGTGTGATTGGGAATATTCCTTATAATATTACCTCACCTATTATTTTTTGGCTCATAGAGCAATTACATTTTTGGGACGATGCATTCATTATGATGCAAAAAGAAGTGGCGGAAAGACTTTCAGCAGTCGTAGGAACAAAAGCCTATGGTCGATTCACAGTTGTGGTTGGGGCCTACTTAAATATGGAGTATTGTTTCACAATTCCACCGGATGTTTTTATTCCAAAACCTAAAGTGGATTCAGCAATTATTCGTTTCACTAAAAAAGAAAATCCTCTTATTTCTGATGAAAAATATATGCGTTTCAATAAACTTGTATCCACTGCTTTTTCGCAAAGAAGGAAAATGTTACGGAATACACTCAAGGGCTGGGAGATTCATCCAGACCTTCAGGAACAAATTAATTTTACTCGTCGCCCTGAAACATTGACTATTGAAGAATTTGTGAGTCTTGTTTAAGTCTTGGATGTGATAACTCAATCCTGTAAGATCGCCGGCTTTTTTAAAGCAAAAATAATTTAATTAAATAACCACAAAACAACACTTTGGAGGTGATTTAGGTGGTTGAAGTTCAGGTAAAAGAAAAGGAATCATTTGAACGTGCGCTACGTCGATTTAAAAAGATGTGGGAACGAGCAGGTGTTCTTCGAGAGATTCGGACACGTTCCTTTTATGAAAAGCCAAGTGACGCAAAACGGGAAGCAAGAAAGAAAACCGTTCGTCGCGTTAAAAGGCAAGCCAGGATAGATGCAATGCGGAATGATCCGCGTGCAAGCCGTCAACGGCGTCGTAAACCTAGTAGTAAACCTAGTCGTCGATAGTTTCCCTAACTGGAAAATCAAAGAAGCCTCGGTTTTTCGCCGGGGCTTTTCTTTTTGGAACCTTTCTTACCTGTCTCGAATTTCTAATACTTAATTCATAATCTTAACTCGTAACTCTTAGTCCATTTAATGATAATTAGAAGTATTTCAGGTGTCCGTGGGATTACCGAAACCCATCTTACTCCAGAATTATCTGTGGTTTACGCCCGTGCACTCCATCAATTTTTACCAAAAGGTGTAATCATGGCAGGGCAAGATAGCCGACCATCTGGAGAAGATATTATCCAGGCAATGATGGGTGAATTAGTTCGACTTGGAAGAACAGTGATTTATTGCGGTATTGTTCCCACACCTACTGTCCAATTTATGGTTCATAATACAGAAGCCGTGGGTGGCTTTATTGTTACAGCAAGCCATAACCCCATTGAATGGAATGGGCTCAAATTTGTTAGAGAAGACAGTACATTTTTACATCCAAATGAGTGTGAACAATTGTTTAATTTGGTGGATAAAAATAAAGAACTCCAAGATGCAAAAGATCTAGGCATCATTTGGCCGGAACAGAATGCGATCCAAAAACATGTAATTGCTTGTGTGAGTTTAAAATGCATCGATCTCAATCAGATTCAACGTCGCCATTTTAAAATTGTTATTGATGCAGTAAATGGTGCCGGGGCCTATGCGCTCCCGGCCATGTTAGAATCGTTGGGCTGTGAAGTAATTGAACTAAATTGTGAGCCCGATGGTAATTTTACGCGTGGGACAGAACCGCTTCCGGAAAATTTAAAAGACCTATGCCAGGCTGTTATCAGCCACGATGCAGATGCGGGGTTTGCAGTGGATCCGGATGCGGACCGCTTAGCAGTTGTGAATGAAAAAGGTGAACCATTGGGGGAAGAATACACACTGGTCTTAGCTGCAGATGGGTATCTGGAAAATATCGTGAAAAGTGAAAAATTTGTCGTAAATCTCTCCACGTCACTTGCACTGGAAAAATTAGCCGAATCTAAAAATTGCTCTGTAATCCGTTCGGCTGTGGGAGAGATTAATGTTGTGAATAAAATGAATGAAATTGGATCTGACTTGGGCGGAGAAGGGAATGGTGGCGTTATTCTACGGGAATGTCATTTGGGACGAGATTCGCTTGTCGCAGTCACCATGGTTTTAAACCGCTTGTCCCAATCAAATGAGACTTTAAGTGAAATTCATCAATCTTTACCCCAATTCGAGATTATTAAAGACAAGGTTAGTTTAGAAGGGATAGATCCGGAAGAGTTAATTAGAAAAGTGAGTGGTTTGTTTAATGATGCGGATAAAAACACGCTGGATGGCATCAAATTCACTTGGGATGATAAATGGGTTCATTTGCGAAAATCTAATACAGAGCCCATTATGCGGATATACGCTGAAGCACCAAATAAAGATTCTGCTAAAAAATTGGTTGAGATGGTTCAATCCTGTATTTAAGGAAATTTTGATATAAATTAGATATTACCAATAATCTTATGGGAACCATTAACATACAAAAATCTAAGTCTATTGATCAGGTTAATACCCAAGAAAGAGTCACGAGGCTTTTTTCCAGAAGCATTAAAAAAGAATCAAAAATGCAGGCATTGTATCTTGCATTAAGTATGATTGATTTAACCACTCTTGAAGGAAAAGATTCTGAAGGAAAGGTGAAGCAATTATGTTATAAGGCATCCCATCTACACCATAAGCATCCGGGACTTCCGAATGTGGCTGCCATTTGTGTTTACCCAACAATGGTACCTATTGCAAAAAAAGCATTGGAAGGAACAGGGATAAATGTGGCATCTGTGGCAACGGCTTTCCCAAGTGGGATGGCCGATATCAACGCAAAATTAGATGAAGTAAAATCCGTGGTAGATGCAGGTGCAGATGAAGTGGACATGGTCATTTCACGTGGAAAGTTCCTAAGTGGAGATTATGATTATGTCTCCAATGAAATTTCCCAAGTGAAAGACGCTTGTGGAAAAGCACATTTGAAAGTGATTTTGGAAACGGGTGAATTGGTAACCTTAGATAATGTGCAACTTGCCAGTGATATTGCCATGGAAGCGGGCGCAGATTTTATTAAAACATCTACAGGAAAAGTTTCTCCTGCAGCGACACCGCCAGTTGTATTAACCATGTTAGAAGCTATTCGAGATTTTCAAACAAAGACTGGAAAGAAAATTGGCATGAAACCCGCTGGTGGTATCGGAACCGCAAAACAAGCCATTCAATATTTGGTAATGATTAAGGAAACCCTAGGTGAAGATTGGTTATCCCCCGATTTATTCCGATTTGGTGCCAGCTCACTTGCCAATGATATTTTAATGCAAATTATGAAACAAACCACTGGCCAATATCAATCAAAAGATTATTTTTCAATTGATTAAAATGATTTGACTAAGAAGAAAATATTATGACTAAAAAACAAAAATGGGACTATAGTCCTGCACCGGAAAGCACAGATCATATTCAATTAAAAAATAAATATGATTTGTTTATTAATGGCGAATTTGTTCCGAGTTCTGATGGAAAATATTTTGACACTATAAATCCATCAAATGAGAAAAAAATAGCTGAAGTTGCTGAAGCAGGGAAAGCAGATATTGATAAAGCTGTGGCTTCTGCAAGAAAAGCCTACGACAAAACATGGTCCAAAATGCATCCTAAAGAACGAGGAAAATATATTTATCGTATTGCTCGATTACTGCAGGAAAGAGCGAGAGAATTTTCGGTTATTGAAACAATGGATGGTGGTAAACCTATTCGTGAGTCTCGTGATGTAGATGTACCCTTAGCCGCAGCTCATTTCTTTTATCATGCAGGATGGGCGGATAAATTAGAATATGCTTTTCCGGGAAGGGTGGCAGAACCCTTGGGTGTTGTGGGACAAATTATCCCTTGGAATTTTCCATTACTGATGGCTGCCTGGAAATTGGCACCGGCGTTGGCCACCGGGAATACCGTTGTATTAAAACCTGCTGAAACAACACCGCTTACAGCCATGAAATTAGCAGAAATTATTCAGGAAGCAGATCTACCACCTGGCGTAGTGAATATTGTTAATGGCGCTGGAGAAACCGGAAAGTTTTTGGTTAACCATGGCGATATAAATAAAATTGCATTCACAGGAAGTACAGATGTGGGAAAATACATCATGAAATCTGTGGCGGGCTCGGGGAAAAAATACACACTAGAATTAGGCGGGAAAGCGGCCAATATCATTTTTGAAGATGCAGCCATTGATCAAGCAGTAGAAGGTATTATTAATGCAATCTTTTTTAACCAAGGTCATGTGTGTTGTGCCGGATCCCGTTTATACGTACAAGAAGGTGTAGCCGATGAAGTAATTGCAAAACTTCAAAAACGGATGGAATCATTAATTGTTGGCGACCCATTAGATAAAAATACGGACATCGGCGCTATCAATTCCAAAATGCAATTAGATAAAATTAAAATGTATGTGAAACTCGGTAAAGATGAAGGTGGAAAAATTCATCAAACAGCATGCTCTCTTCCAAAAAAAGGATATTGGTTTGCACCTACAATATTTACAGATGTAAGCCAATCAAATCGAATTGTTCAGGAAGAAATATTTGGCCCTGTTTTAGCAATCCAAACTTTCCGAACAGTGAATGAAGTCATCACCAAAGCAAATAATTCACCTTATGGTTTATCCGGTGGTGTCTGGACAGATAAAGGATCCAAGATTTTTAAAGTAACTCAAGATATTCGTGCAGGCGTTATTTGGGCAAATACTTTTAACAAGTTTGATCCCGCATCTCCTTTTGGTGGATATAAAGAAAGTGGCGTTGGTAGTGAGGGTGGCATCGAAGGTCTTTCCGGCTACGTAAATTTGGTGTAGGAGAAAAAAATGAGTCAAAGAATAGATATTCAAAAAACTTACAAACTTTTCATTGGTGGAAAATTCCCGCGAACTGAATCCGGGCGATATATCAAATGGATAGATAAAAAAGAAACGACTGCGGTAAATATTTGTCGCGGTTCACGAAAGGATTTTCGCAATGCCATGGTTTCAGCAAGAAGCGCATCTAGTGGATGGTCTTCCCGTTCCGCTTATAATCGCGCACAAATATTGTATCGAATTGGTGAAATATTAGAAGGACGAAGAGAGCAGTTTATGGCTGAATTAACTTTACAGGGTTTGACAAATAAACAGGCAGAAAATGAAATCAATCAATCGATTGATCGACTCATTTACTATGCGGGTTGGGCCGATAAATTTCAACAAGTCTTTAGTCGCGTGAATCCTGTTTCTCTTCCATATTTTAATTTTACTTTGCCGGAAGCAACGGGCGTGGTTGCTGCCATTGCGCCAGATGATTCATCGCTTCTGGGATTGGTTTCCATTATTGCACCCGTAATTGCTGGTGGGAATTCCATTGTTATTTTGGCATCTGAATCGCATCCCCTTTGTTCAATTTCTTTTGCTGAAGTGCTACATACATCAGATGTGCCTGGTGGCGTAATTAATATTTTAACCGGTTACAGATCAGAATTAATTGAGCATTTTTCATCTCACATGGATGTGAATGCCATTATTTACTGTGGTAATAATACCGATGATAAAAAATTGGTTGAAATAAATGCAGCCTTAAATGTGAAACATGTTATTCAGTTTCCCATCCAAGATTGGTCTAATGAACAGCACCAAAGTCCTTACCATATTCTTAAATGCCAAGAAACCAAAACGATTTGGCATCCGATTGGAGTTTAATTGATGGAGAATAATAAAGCAGTAGAAATCATCCGTTCAAAAGCGGATGGCAGACATCCGAAGGTTGGTATCATTCTAGGAACAGGATTGGGTCCATTTGCAGAAAATATTGAAAATAAAATTATATTTTCTTATAAAGATCTGCCCGGATTCCCCGATGCAGGAGTAAAGGGTCATGCGGGGCAACTCATTTTGGGCCAAATAAATGACATTGAAATTGTTGTTTTGCAAGGCCGTGCCCATTATTATGAATCTGGCAAACCGGATATTATGAGAATCCCCATTGAAACATTAAATAGCTTGGGTTGTGAAACACTCTTATTAACCAATGCTGCTGGCAGTTTAATTCCGGAAGCACAGCCCGGAAGTGTAATGATGTTGACGGACCATATAAATTTCACAGGCGTTTCTCCTTTATTTGGCGAAACAGAAACATCCCGTTTTGTTAATATGACTGATGCGTATAATCCATCTTTGTGTGACAAATTTAGAGATGCAGCCAAAACAAAAAATATAACATTACATGAGGGTGTCTATATTTGGTTTTGTGGACCAAGTTTTGAAACGCCGGCAGAAATTCAGGCTGCAAAATTATTAGGTGCTGATGCAGTGGGGATGTCCACTGTACCTGAGGTAATACTTGCCCGATTTTATGGACTAAATGTTGCAGCAGTGTCTATTATAACCAATATGGCAGCTGGAATGAGTGATGAACATTTAACCCATGCTCACTCAATCGAAAACGCAGCAAAAGCGACAAGTGATCTACAGACACTTTTGAGTGAATTTCTTTTACAATATAATAAATAATATTTAATAACGCCGAATTATGCTTCCTCAGGAAATCATTCGAAAAAAGAAAGATGGATTGGCATTAAGCGATTCAGAAATTCAATATTATATTGAAGGTATTTCTAATGGATCTGTTTCCGAAAGCCATATTGCGGCTTTTTGTATGGCAGTTATGTTTAAAGGTATGTCGACCGAAGAAACTTTTTCTCTCACAGACCATATGGTGAAATCGGGAGACAAATTAAACTGGAATGATTTGAATGGCCCTGTGGTTGATAAGCATTCCACTGGTGGCGTGGGGGATAAGGTGAGCATTATGTTAGCACCCATAGTGGCATCCTGTGGTATTTATACTCCAATGATTTCGGGCCGTGGTTTGGGGCACACGGGTGGCACTCTAGATAAATTGGAATCAATTCCTGGATATAATACAACGCCAGATAATTTGTTATTTCGTCGTATTGTAAAAAATGTTGGGTGTGCCATTATTGGGCAAACATCAAGTTTGGCACCAGCTGATAAAGTGATTTATGGCGTGAGAGATGTGACTGCTACCGTAGAATCTATCCCACTAATCACTGCATCTATTTTGTCTAAAAAACTTGCTGCCGGTCTGGATGGTTTGGTCATGGATATTAAAACAGGGAATGGTGCATTTGCAGATAATTTTGATTTTGCAAGAAATATGGGAAACTGTATCATAGAAGTGGCAAAGCAATTTGGGATGAATACATCAGCAATTATTACTGATATGAACCAGCCCCTTGGTGGTACAGTTGGGAATACTTTAGAAATAATAGAAGTCATCGATTATTTAAAGTGTGTGCGACAAGAACCCCGTTTGCATGAAGTGGTTTTAACGTTGGCTGCAGAAATGCTGGCCGTTGCGGGATTGGTGGATTCAACTGATGATGGATTTCAAAAAGCGAAAGAAATTTTGGGTTCTGGTAAAGCTGCAGAAACCTTTGAAAAAATGGTCTCCGAACTAGGTGGACCCAATAATATTTTACAGTACACAGATTCACATTTTAAATCAGCATCTGTGGTAAAGCCTATTCTAGCACATCAATCCGGATTTATTTCTCAAATAAATACACGGGCTGTGGGTCTTGCAGTTGTCGAATTAGGTGGGGGAAGAAAAAAAACCAGTGATTCCATTGATCATAGTGTAGGGCTAACTTCTGTTTTAGGATTGGGCGAAAAAGTTAAAGCAGGGCAACCTTTAGCTATTGTACATGCTCAAAATGAAGATCAGGCGAATATTGTAATTAATATGGTGAATGATGCCTATACAATTTTGGATATTTCACCTTCAAATAATCAAACAATTATAAAATTATTAAAATAGAATGAATGAACCCAATAAAATAAAACGTGGAGTTGAT
>Ga0209709_10003316_pt1 | contig 13449 bp, 12 predicted proteins | sample ArcticOcean_MG_C_2_FD_187435 | JGI IMG/M metagenome (GOLD analysis project Ga0209709, IMG submission 187435) | Marine microbial communities from western Arctic Ocean - ArcticOcean_MG_CB4_136 (SPAdes) (version 2) | ecosystem: Environmental > Aquatic > Marine > Oceanic | place: Arctic Ocean... | reverse complement strand
CAGTCTGGAAGCCGAGTTCGACTTGATTGGCGCCCCGTTTGACGACCGCGGGAGTCGCGGGGACGACGCCCTGCGCGCCCTGCGCGCCTCGCTCTCACAACGCGAGCCCGAGTACCACGGCGAGCACTACGACTTCAGCGGCTTCGTCATCGACCCCACCGCAGTACAAGCGCACGTGCCCATCTGGGTCGGCGGTCGCACGCGGCGGTCGTTGCGCCGAGCGGTGACACTCGGCGACGGCTGGAACCCCTTCGCCGTGCGAGCGACCGAGGCCAAAGAATGGTTGGCGAAGATCGACGTGCCACAGGGATTCGAGGTGATTCTTCCCGCAGTCAAACGCGTGGATCCCATCGACGAGCCGGACCAGACTCAGGAGATTCTCGCCGAAACCGCCGCCTGCGGCGCGACGATTACCTACGCAACATTTCGCCACGAGGCGCGGAGCGACTACCTCGAGAAGCTGGAAGCGCTCGCCAACCTTCACACCGCAATGGGAGACAGCGATGGGTGAGTCAGACCTCGAAGCGCGGGTTCGTCGGCTCGAGGACGAATCGGCGATCCAGCGGCTCCTCATGTCGTACGGCCCCGCGGCCGACGCCGGCAATGCAGCCTTCGCGGCCGGCCTCTGGCTCGAAGACGGCGAGTACGACTGGGATGCGAACCAGGACCCGTTCCAGGGAGCTGGTTCCGTGGACGCGATGTTGCAAAGCGAAGGTCACCAACGCCTTATGGCCGAGGGCGTTGCCCACTTCGGCGGACCGTTACTGATCGATGTTGGCGACGACGACGCCACTGCGGTCAACTACTCCCTGATCATGCGCCGTGAAGAACGCCGCTATTACTTGTGGCGGGTCAGCGCGGTGCGCTGGGACCTCGAGCGATCGGGATCCGGCTGGCGGGTGCGTCGTCGAATCAACCGGCTACTCGACGAGTCCGGGGTCGGCAGCGAACTGTTCGGCGCGGCACTCACTGAATTGTTCCCCGAGGGTCCGACATGAGCGGTCGTCTCGCGGGCAAGGTCGCCATCATCACCGGCGCGAGCTCCGGGCTCGGCCCCGTGATGGCCGCCCGCTTCGTGGCCGAGGGAGCGAAGGTTCTGCTCGCCGCGCGTCGCGAGGAACTGGTGGAGAAAGCCGCCGCGGCTGCCGGTGACGGCGCGATCGCCATGCGAGCCGACGTGACCGTCGAGGACGATGTCATTGCGATGGTTGCCCGAGCCGTCGAAGAGTTCGGTCACGTCGACGTGATGTGCAACAACGCTGCGGCCCCCGGCACCGACATGCCCATCTGGGAGCAGACCCTGGAGAACTGGAATGACACGATCGCGATCGATGTCACGGCGGCGATGCTTTGCACCCGGGAAGTCCTCCGCCAATCGATGCTTGAGCACCGCACCGGCGTGATCCTCAACTTTTCGTCCACCGCCTCCTACGCGGGGATGGCCCGCAAGAGCCACTACGTCACGGCCAAAGCCTCGCTCCGTGCGCTCACCAAAGCGGTGGCGCTCGATGTCGGCGAATACGGCATTCGTTGCAACTGCGTTGTGCCCGGCGCCATCGACACCGAGCTCTGGCAGAACTGGGTCCGCCGTACGGCCGAAGAGCAGGGCGTCGACTACGAATCGCATCGGGCGCGGTTGCTACGCAACGTCGCCCTGCGCGACATTTCGACCACCGACGACGTGACCAACCTGGCCCTGTTTCTCGCCAGCGATGAAAGCCGCACCATCACCGGACAGTCGATCCCAGTCGACGCCGGGTCCTACATGCAGGGCTGACGCCGAAGGTCGAGCTCGCGGCCCTATTCGCCGCCGGGCTTCTGCCGGAATGCGGTCATATCCATAACCGGCCAGTTCGGATACTTCGCCGGGCCCGCGCCCCCGCTGAGGATCTCGAAGATGCCGTGGCCGGCCATGCCATCACACTCGAAGTGCATCAACTGATCGATCGACATGGCCCGTTCCTCGACCGCGACGAGGTCCTCGCGATTGGTGCTGTCCCAGGGATAGTGCACGAGGTATCCACCGTTCTCGGGACGCTCGACGGTCATCTTCTCCAACGGTTGGCCGTAGTAGACGTTGACGTGCGGGAAGGGCGCTTCGCCCGTGACGCGGTGCTCGACGCCATCCTCATCAGTAAAGACCATCTTCGTTTTCGTCGGTCGTTTCCGATCGCCGTCGAACTCCATCTCGTGGTCGATCTTCACAAACCGCTTGGACAGGGTGCCGTCGATATGGGTGATGCCTCCGTCGACGTATTGCACCGTTCCGTCGTGTGACTCGATGACCCAAGCCTGAAAGGACCGGTCCTCGAAGCCAATGTCAAGCCAGAGCCAGAAATCCAGCTCGTCGGCGACGCGGACACCGAAGGTGCGATCGCGACCGCCGGGGAATCCGTCGAGCGAGATCCGCTCGCCATCGATCTGCACCCAACCGCTGTAAAGCCCCGATTCCTTCATGTGGTACATGTCGACGAGGGTGCGGCCGTCGACCTCGACGTGCATCGGAAGGAGTTCCCACATCGGGGCACGGGGCACATATTCCATGTCCCACTCGATCCCGGATTCGTTGGGTCCCAGCTCGATTCGCCACCGTTTCAACGGCTCGAGGCAGGTCCACTTCATCGGCCCGGTGGCGAGCTCATGTTGGTCCGACGCGTTGATGCGGCGCCCAGCCGTGAGATCCCAATGCCGCCCGTCGCCGAGTGCCACTTTGCCGTATGCGTTCGAGCGACCCTGGTTGGGGTTGTTCCCGTAGCCACTCGTCACGAGCAGCGAACCGTCGGGCGCGTGCACAAAGAAGTAGCACCGGTCCGACCAGCTGCCATCGGGATGGTGCAACTCGTCGAATGGGCGCGGGAGCTGGTGAGTGAAGCGTTCGTCGGCGGCGGAGTAGCCCATGGTGTGCTTTCGGATCGGGAGTCGGTGGTTAGCGGTGGAAGCGGCGGTCAACGCCACGCACCCGGGCGGAGATCTGGGTCTGCCGGTCCGTGGTCGTGAACACCGGGGTGGTCTCGGGCAGGTGGTCTCGGACTGACGACAGGTCGACAACCGTCGATATCGGCCCGGCCTCACTCGAAGGATTGATCCAGCGGTACGACACCAGACCATCGGAGAGGCCCGACGTGTCGAGCCAGTTCTGCACGCCGGGATCCTCGTGGGCCAGGACAAGCCGAATCTTGCCATCGTCGTCGCGGTGGACTTGGGCGTCGTTCTGGCTGGTCACCCGGCGAGCAAAATCTAGGGGCTGGAGCCACCCGAGCATGTAGGTCTGGATCGACCAGTACTTGGCGGCAACCTCGTCGAATTCGACGATCAGCGCCTGCTCTGGTTCGAGCGACCACCGGGCTCCGCCATGAAGCATGTTGACCGCGCCGCCAACCGGCCGGTTCGGTGGCGACAGCTGATTCACTGGCAGTCCCGCTCGCATCCCGTCGGAATATTGGTTCCAGAACGGCACGCTGGCTTCGATCCACGTCGCGGCCCGGTCGAGGGCGACGGAGACGTCGGCGGGCGTGACAGTCGCCGCATCCGTTGCCGCCTGATCATCGATGCGTTCGATGTGCAGAGTGGCGATCGGATCTCGCTCCCAGTCCGCGATGAACTGACGAACGTTGAGGTAAACGGCATCGGCGCCGAGCGGCACCCAGTTTTCGCTCTGCTCAGGCCCACCGATCATCAACTCGATTGTGCCGTCGTCGCCGATCTCGAGGTCGGCGAGAGAAACTTCGGCCAGGACGTCGGTCCTCCCGAGGACCATCTCGCCGTCTTGCACGGAGAAGAGCAGCTCTTTGAGTCCGCTGACATCGCCGGAAACGCGGTAGACGCCGGCCGGATCGACGAACGCCCGCAGGTACTGGTTGTCGCAGTTCGTCGCGCCGAACGGCGTGGTGTTGCCCCCGTACCGAAAGAACGACGGACGGTCAGCGTCGCCAAACTCCAGATAGAGCTGTAGCGCGAGCGCGGTGAGCCGGGCGACGTAGCGGTAGCCCTCCGCTCGCATGCGAGCGTCGCTCGGAAACTCTGGACCAGTGATACTCGCACCGGCCGCGGCGAGTCGGGCGGCGAAATCGACCCACGCGGCGTCGACTGACTCGGTTTCGTTACTCACAGCTCCTCCTCGGGAACGTCGAATCGCGCCATGTAGCCCGCAAACATTTCCCGGGTGCTCTCGAGATCAATTCCCATGTGCTCGAAGCGGTAACTCGCCACGCCGTGGCGGCCCTTGGGGCGGGATTCGATGTAGTGCGCCATTCGGCTGGCCGCTTCTTCGCTGAGTTCCAGCCCGAGTTTCCCGTAGAGGGTTCGGATCGTGGCCAGGTGATCGGCCATCAGATCGGCGAAGCGCACGTCGACGAATCGGTCGCCGGGAACCTCGCCCGAGTCGCGCTGCTCGATGACCATGTTGAGCAGGATTGGATACCCGAAACCGATGGTTTGGGCGATCTCCTCATGGTCGACACGATCCGATCGCTGCCAGCGCAGCGTTGCCAACATGTTCGCGGTGGACGCCAAGACCTTCAGCGGATCACGGTGTGTGTGGATCACCCGGGCATCGGGATACTCCGCGAAGAGACTCGGCAAACACGAAAGATGCGCGGGCGCCTTCAGAATCCACTGGCCGGGATCCCTCCATTGCAGATGCTGCAGAAGGCGCCGATGAAAGCGGAAGGCTTGGGTCATCCCGCTGCCCTGAAGCCACGCCTCGTAGTTGGGCACGCGATGTGTCGCCGTCCACACCGGCGACGCGAACTCGTGGATCTGGCCGGACGAGTCTTCGTCGGGACCGTCGGGGTGCGTCTCGTGGATCGCCAGAAACTCCGGCGTGATCTCCGTCCACATCCCGGTGTCCGCGGTCGCCTTGGCGATTCGCGGGTCCGTCTCGCGCGTCGCTCGCTCGGGCGGAGGCGACGGATAACGCAGCTCCCACGCCATCGGCGCCCGCAGCGCAGGGTCCTGGGCGAGGAGCTCAAAGAGGATCGAGGTCCCGGTTCTTCCCATGCCCGTGATGAAGATCGGTTGCTCGATCGGCTGCTCAAGAATCTCCGGATGCTGCCGCTCGACCTCTGCCATCTCGAGGCGCACCATGAGTGACCGGATCAGCTCTGACCGAGCCATGATCCGACCGGCCAGTGTCAGCTCGGCAACCTCGTCGAGGTCGCTGACGAGCAGTCCAAACGGTTCACGCCACTCGTCGCCGCCGAAGTCCGAAAGGCCGGTCGCGTCCTGCGCTGCTTCCAACACAGATGCTTCGTCGAGCGCTATGAAATTCGCCGGTGAGCCGCGATTCGCGCCGATGAGGTTCAACTTCGTCACCCACGGCGGCCGCGGCTGCGGCTGCCAACCCACGGCTGGTTCACTCATGACGCGACGATGCCACAATCTGACTTCGACGTCGATATTTAGACGGCGCTACTCTGCTCCCATGGCTCCCCCGGACTCAAGCGCCACCGCTCTCTTCGCTCACGACGGTGCTGGTCGCTTCATGCCCACGCAAACCGCGGTTGGCCCGTGGGACCGCACGCTCGTCCATGGAGCACCTATTGCGGCCCTCCTCACCGGACAGCTCACCCCGTCAGAAGGCACTCTCGCGCGCGTGACCGTGGAGATCCTGGCACCCGTCCCCATGGCACCCCTGGAATTGCAGGTCTCCGAGGCGACCGGCGGACGGCGGGTGCAGCGGGCCACCGCAGTGCTCACCGCCGAAGGGCGCGAGGTCGCGACCGCAACGAGCGTGATCGTGCGCCGCGACGATCTCGAGCTCCCACCGCGGGCGCTCGCTCATGAGAACCCCTTTGACCCGGCGACGGCCCCCGCGCTCACCGAACCGAACTACTCCGCCGCCGAATACGTCGGGTGGGATTCGTTCGACAGCAACGCCCTGATTCTCGATCGGGTCCGGTTGGAGAGTGATCGACGCACGCACGACTGGATCAGCATGGGTATTCCGGTGGTCGAGGGAACCGAGCTGAAAGGCACGGAGCTTGCTGCGGTCGCCGCCGACTACGCCAGCAATGCGGTTGTTCGCCAGCTCCCGTACGACACGTGGTCGTTTCGTAATGCCGACCTCACGATCCACTTCGCTCGGGAGCCCGTGGGCCGATGGATTGGCCTCCGGTCCGACTGTGTTGTTCAGCCCGTCGGAACTGGCTTCAAGTCCGCCGATCTCTTCGACGAGGCTGGCCGAATGGGTCAATGCCTGGGCACCCTGGTCGTCGAGCCCCACGTTTCGCCGGACTAGAAACCGCCCTACTCTTTCAACATTGACCCATTGTTTCTACAATGACGTCAAAGTCAGGACTAGAGCGTCAACACGAGAGTGAGCACGACTGTGCCAACCAAGCCCGAGGCCGAACCTACAGCGACGGCACCACGGTCACGTAAGGGCGCCGCCACTCGGGCTCGCCTTCTCGATGCCGCACAGGAGGAGTTTGAGGCAACAGGATTTCTCGACGCTCGAATCTCCGACATTGCCGAACGAGCGGGGCTGTCGCACGGCTCCTTCTACCACTACTTCGAGTCGAAGGAACAGGTCTTTCGAGAGGTCGCGGAGGCTCACGGCGCCCGATTGATCGCACCCGACGCGAATCCCGAACCACGGGTCACGACTGACCAACCCGAGCTCGAACGTATTCGTCGAGCCAATCGACGATTCCTCCAGCGCTACCGCGAGAACGCGCCGATCATGGGAGTCATCGAGGAAGTCTCTCGCTACAACGAACACGTCAACGCGGCGAAGATCGAGCGCCAGAAGCACTTCGCCGAACAGACCGAAACAGCAATTCGTCGCCTCCAAGAACAGGGCGTCGCCGATACCAACGTTGATCCCGAGATCGCGGCGTTCGCTCTTGGTTCAATGATCGGTCGCTTCGCAGAGCTTTGGCTCGTCGAGAAGTGGGCCGACTACGACTTCGATGCCGCAGCCGACCAGCTCACGTTGTTGTGGGCGAATGCGATCGGCCTCGACGAGTCAGCCGTGGAGTAGGCCCGTGACGTCGGCGCTCACTCCCACACTTGACGACGACGTTCGTCAACTGTGCGAATCCATCCGGGGAATGCTGGGCACGATCGACGCTGGAACACAGCCCGCGGCGGACCTCGCATGGCGTGCCGGTTGGCAAGCGGCCGCCGCGCTCGGCGTGACCGGGTTCTGCGTCCCCGAATCCCGTGGCGGGTTCGGGCTGCATGTTCCGGCCGCGGCGGCGACCGCCCAAGAGTTCGGGCGAGCGCTTCACGGCGGACCATTCGCTGGAATGACGGCAAGCGCCCACGCACTGGGTAGCGCCGACGCACCGGAGGCGGCGGAGGCCCTCGCCGGCCTCCTGTCCGGCACCACGGTGGTCGTCTTCGGATCCTGCGGCGCCGACGGTGTCGCTCGACTGGTGGATGGAGCCGGCCACGCGGATGCCCTGGTGATTTCTGATAGGACCGCCGAACGACTCGTCCTTTTCCTTGACTCATCCTCGTGGCAGCCAGAGGAACACCTCGCCTTCGACGTCAGCCGGGCGGCAGCCGACCTCACAATCGACATGGCGCGTGGGATCGACCTCGGGCCTGCCGGGCTTGCTCGCGACATCTACGAACTTCTTCTCGCCGCCGACACCGTGGGCGGAATTGAGCGCATGCTCGAACGCACGGTCGACTACGCGCGCGAACGACAAGCCTTTGGACGGCCGATCGGCGGGTTCCAAGCAGTGCAGCACCGACTCGCCGATCACGCTGTACACGCACGCGGTATGGCACTCACCGTCAACGAGGCGGCCCGGCTTCTCGCCGCGGGCGACGACGATGCCACCCGCATGGTCGCCGTCGCACAGCTGAGCGTGGCGCAGGGTGCCACCCACCTCCTGCATGATCTCGTCCAACTCACCGGCGGTATCGGCTTTACCTGGGAACACGGCCTGCACCTCTTCGAACGCCGGGCTCACCAGAACGCTCGACTCGTCGGAAACCCACGCGCCGCCGCGAGCCGACTCGCCCAACTCGAGGGGTGGGCCGATGACGTCTGACATCGACCACTATCGGACGGAGGTGCGCGCCTTCATCTCCAACAACGCCCATCCAATGGCGGCCGAGGGTGTTCGGGCGCCGAAGGACGCGGCCGAGGAAGCGACCATCCGGGTTTGGCTCCGCTCGTTGTACACGGCGGGCTACCTCGGCGCGGGGTGGCCCGAGGAATGGGGCGGGCAACCCGACCACCCCGCCGTCTTCGACCTCGTGCTCATGGAAGAGCTCATCCTCGGCGACGCGTACCGACCCCTCGATCAGGTCATGCTCGCTGCCCACACCCTCATCGCGTTCGGCACCGACACGCAGAAGGCCGAGTTCCTCCCGAAGATTCGCAACGCCGACCACATCTGGTGTCAGCTCTTCAGTGAGCCCGACGCTGGCAGCGATCTCGCTTCATTGCGCACGCGTGCCGATCCGGACGGCGACGGCTTCATCGTGAACGGCCAGAAGACTTGGAGCACCGATGCTCAGTGGGCCGATATGGCGACGCTTCTCGCCCGCACCGATCCAGCCGTCGACCGTCATGCGGGAATCACGGCCTTTGCGATCCCGATGGATCTCCCCGGAATTGACGTGCGCCCGATCCGGGAGATGACCGGACACGAAGAGTTCTGCGAGGTCTTCCTCGATGAGGTGCGGGTCGGACCCGAGCACATACTTGGTGAGGTCAACAGCGGCTGGAAGGTCGTGACTTCCGGTCTCGCCTCGGAACGGGCCTTCGTCGGCGCGAACGCGATCCAGCTAGAGCGACTCTTCGATGACCTCGTGGCGTTGGCGCGCTCGGCACGACTGCTCGACGAAACGACAGTGGCAAGCCACGAAGACGTCCAGTTGAAACTCGCTATCGCCCGAGCCCGGGTGGAGGAGGTGAAGCTGATCGTGCACGACACGGTCCAGCGGATCCTGATCGACGAGGAGCACGCCAGCGATGGGCCAGTGGCAAAGCTGGCCTACAGCGAGACCAACGTCTATCTGTGCGAGTTGGCGCTCGAGATCATTTCGTCGTCCGTCTCGATCGATGCAACGGGAACGGCGGTCGCCGATCGCTGGCGCCACAACTTCCTGTGGAGTCGGGCGCTCACGATCTCCGGCGGCTCATCAGAGATCCTTCGCGGCCTCATCGGCCGCCAACTCCTCGGACTTCCGAGAGCGTGAACCGCTGATCGACTGCTCGATGTGGTCCATCAGATATTGCAGCGCGTCGGCCGGATTCAGTTCGAGCACTTCGCTGTGCTCCTGCTCGTACATGAGGTAGTGACCAGGGCGGAAAAAGTAGACCTCGCCTGGCCCGGCGACTTCGTCGGCCATATCACTCCCGGGGTAGACGCAACGGACGGTCCCGGCGAAGACGTAGCCGTAGTGCGGACAGTTGCAGAGCCCGCCGGGCATGCCTTCGTACTGTCCTTCGGAACTCGTCGACGAGTTGAGAACGGTGTAGCCGATCTCGAGGTCACCCCACTGCACGGAGCGGAACCCGCCCTGCCCGCAGAGGGGCCAACGACCACCACCACCAGCCGGAAGGTCCGAGAGTTTTGAGACGGGCATGACATTCCTCCTGTTAGCGGTACGCAACCGAGCTGGTAGTGAGATGAACCCTCCGCGACCCCAGGCTCACGGCATCGCCGGTCACAGTCACCGTGGTTGCCAGTGGGAGCTCTGCGGACGACGGGCCGGCCATGAGTTCGATCTCGCCGGGTGTCATGACCAGATTCATGTCGACGTCGTAGTAGGCGAGGATCTCGGGACGAAGCGCGAACGTCACCGTCGCAGCCGCGCCCGGTTCGAGGGCGACGCGGGCAAAGCCCACCAGCTCGCGAATTGGCCGCGTGACTCCACGGCGGGTGATCGCCGCGTACAGCTGCACCACTTCCTCGCCAAAGCGGCCGCCCGTATTCGCCAGTTGGACATCGACGGCAACGGCTCCGTTTGCGGCGACTTCCGCGGCATCGACGGTAAGGGAGCGATACTCGAACGTGGTGTAGCTCAGTCCGTGGCCGAAGGGATACGCCGGCCCGCTGTCCTCAATGTCGGTATAGGTGCCCGGCTCGCTGCCGTTCTTGTGGCCATGGAACAGCGGGCACTGACCGGCGGTCCGCGGCGTGGTGATCGGTGTGCGGCCCGAAGGGTTCGCGATGCCGAAGAGGACGTCGGCGATCGCCACGCCGCCGACAGACCCGGGTTGGTACGCGTTGATGACTGCGGCGGGCCCACCCGGGCCAGCGTATACGGGCACCGGCTGCGAGCCCAGTAGGACCACGACCACCGGCACACCGGTCGCGCATACTGCATCGAGGAGCGGACGCTGGGCCCCGGCGAGTTCGAGGGTCGTGCGGTCGCGAGTCTCGCCCACCACCGCATCGGCCACCAAGCCGGTCTTGTCACCCAGCACAAGGATCGCGACATCGGCGCCCGTCGCCGCGGCAACGGCTTCCGGGATGCCCTCGGTCGAGGGGTCATGAACATGACAGCCGAGGGCGTAGACCACCTCGGTGTCAGCGGACACCGTCGCCTCGATTGACGCGAGCACGGTCGGGACGTGGCCCCAGATCTCTTCGATCGCGGCCTCGGCCGGCTCCGAAGGCCGGGTCGCGATCCGTCGAACGAAACCGAAGTCGGCGCCCGTGTCCTTCGGTGTCTCCGTGTCCTCTGCCTCCTCAGTCGCGACGGGGGCCATCACGTCGTCGGCAACCTCGCCGCCCTGAACGGGCGCGGGGAGACCCATGTCGCCGCTCGTCATCATCTCAACCGCCAATGGCGCCGAATATCCGCCGAAGAGGTTCCTGATCGAGGCAGCGTTCGGGCCGATCACGGCAACGCGCGAGAGGTCACGGCGCAGCGGCAGCACGCCATCGGGATTCGCCAAGAGCACGGTCGAGCGGGTCGCGAGACGGCGGGCAATCGCCTGCGCCGCCCCGATCGACTCCGGGGCAACGGTCGCGGCGAACGCTTCCACATCGCCATTCGGGTTCTCGAACAGTCCAAGCCGGAACTTCGCGTCGAGCACCCGGCGCAGGCTTTGGTCCACGACGGTCTCGTCGAGGCGGCCATCGCGCACCGCCTCGGCGACGCCGGCGGTGTAACAAAGCGATCCAGGAAGCTCAACGTCGAGGCCGGCCGCGAGAGCCTGGACACCGGCGTCGGCGGCATCGAGTGCGGTCTGCTGTCTCGTCGCCAACGCGTTGACTGCGCCGTAGTCGGCGACGGTCAACCCGTCGAAGCCGAGCACGCCGCGAAGCATGTCGTTGAGGAGTCGACGTGACGCCGCGGCTGGCTCGCCGTTCACGTCGGAGTAAGCACACATCACCGACTCGAGACCGGCCTCGTCGATCGCCGCTCCAAATGGTCGGGCCTGCACTTCGAGCAGGTCTCGCTCGCTGGCCTGCACGGTGCAAATGTTGCGCCCGCCCTCCGCCATCCCGTAGCCGAGCCAGTGCTTCGCGGTGGCGAGGACGCCGTGCGCACGACCGTCACCCTGAAGTCCACGAACGAAGGCGACGCCGATCGCCGAGGCGAGATACGGATCCTCGCCGTAGGTCTCCTGCACACGCCCCCACCGAGCATCGCGAGCGATGTCGAGATTCGGCGAACAGGCTTGGTGAAGTCCCAGCGCCCGCATCTGCCGGCGAACGATGTCGTTCATCGCCTCAACCGATTCGGGATCCCAGGACGCGCCGAGGTTGAGGGCGGTCGGGAAGTCCTGGCAGGCAGCGTGCACGACACCAGCGAGCGCTTCTTGATGAACGATGGCGGGGATTCCCAATCTCGTCTCGTCCACGAGGAAGCCTTGGATTGCGCTCAATGCGGAGATGAGGTCGGCCGGATCGGGGGAGAGCAGCCCGCCGGCTGAGATCTCTCCCAGGCCCTCGCCGAGGTGCTGCTCCATCAACGGTCGGCTGAGGCCGGCCGGACCGAGCAGATCGAACGGGAGAATGCCGGTGAGTTGGGCGACCTTCTCGTCCAGGGTCATACGACCGAGGAGATCTTCGACGCGCTCGCCGACCGGCCGAGCCGCATCTCGGTAGACAGCGTTCTCGATGGATTCGCTCATCGTTATTGTCCCCTGGCTACGCCGGATCAACTATTGACAGCGACGTCAATATCAAGGTTATCATCGCGCATGACCACGATCCCGAACGACGCAGAGGAACTCACGCCCGAATGGTTCAGCGAGGTCCTTGAGGCCGAGATCACTGGCGCCGAAGTGATCGACGCACACACGGGCACAACGGGACGGGCAAAAGTACGCCTGACCTCGACGGCCGACGTGCCCGAAACTGTCTTTCTCAAGCTCCAACCGTTCACTCCGGAGCAGCGAGAGTTCGTGGCAATGGTGGGAATGGGCGTGAGTGAGTCACGACTCTACGCTCAAGCCGGCGACGACCTCCCCGTGCGGATCCCCAAGGTGTGGCATTCGGACTACAACGCGGATGACAACACCTTCATCATGGTGCTCGAAGATCTCGACGCCAGCGGTTGCCGCTTCACGAGTGCTGAGGACGACGACGTACTCGACACCGCCCATGCGGTGATGGACGAACTCGCCGTTTTGCACGCCGCCTACTGGAACAGCGACCTGTCGTGGCTCAAGGCGCCAGCGGGAATGCGCAACAACAAACAAGGCGACAAGGTCGTCACCCAAGCGCTCGGGTTTATGCAATCCGCAGTCGACCAGTTCGCCGACGAACTACCGCCTGCGTTTCGCGAGCTCAGCGAGTTCTGTATGGCCCGGTTCGGCGACGTCAACGGCCTCTACCGGGAGGGTGTGCGCACACTCGTCCACGGCGACACCCACATCGGCAACATGTTCATCGATGCCGACGGCCGACTCGGGCTCTACGACTGGGCTGTCACATCAGCCCTTCCGGGCATGAGAGACATTGCCTACTTCCTGACCAACTCGATTCCCACGGAGCTGCGCCGGGAGAACGAACAGGCGCTCATCGCCCGCTACTGCGCGGGCTTGGCCGAGCGCGGCGTCGACTTCGATACCACCGCCGCGTGGGAGCAATACCGGCTGTTCTCGATCTACTCGTGGAGTGGTTGCACTGCGACCGCTTCCGTCGGTTCGCGTTGGCAGCCCTTCGAGATCGCCCACAAAGCGATGGTGCGGACCACGGCAGCAATCGACGATCTCGACTCGCTCGGCTTGCTTGTCGACCGACTCGGCGCACGCTGACTTGGGGCCTTCTCCCCTGCTCGCGGCACAAGGGCTCGCGGTCGTCACCCGCGAAGTTGCTCGCACGAGTTTGGAGCGATTCGTTCCCGGCGGCTCATCGGTGCCGCTGGAGTCGAGCGGGGTAACGCCGCGCTGGCTGGAAGATGTCCTCGGTCTCCCGAGTGGTGCGATTTCTTCGGTGAGCGTTGTCTCGGAGGACTCGGGCACCGCGGCTCGGGCCCGCATTGCGGTCGAATCGGAGCCCGACGTCGACGTCCCGAGTCACC
>Ga0209709_10003314_pt1 | contig 13451 bp, 11 predicted proteins | sample ArcticOcean_MG_C_2_FD_187435 | JGI IMG/M metagenome (GOLD analysis project Ga0209709, IMG submission 187435) | Marine microbial communities from western Arctic Ocean - ArcticOcean_MG_CB4_136 (SPAdes) (version 2) | ecosystem: Environmental > Aquatic > Marine > Oceanic | place: Arctic Ocean... | reverse complement strand
TACTTGTCCAGTAAGCGTTTAGATCAATTTGAGTTTTATCATCAAAAAAAGGTTTTGGTCTTTTTTCTCTTACATTTAAAAGTTTATTTTTAATTTTTTTTAATTTTTCAACTTCTTCTTTTTCAGGTTTAATACTTTTTTCAATTAGAATATTTTTACCTTCCCAGTTTCCATTTTCTGAAATATCATAGTATTTGGCAAAAAGATCATAATCACTTTCAAGAACACTTCTTAATTCTTTATCATCCCAAACGTAGTATTTACCTTCAACACCTTCGCTATCAGCGTCGTAAGCAGAACCTAAAAGATTATCTTTATTTTTAAATGATTGATTAATAAATTCTACAGTTTGTATAATTTTATCTTTATAGTATTCACTCGGCTCTTGGAGATAAAACTGTCCTAAAAGTTTTACGAATAAAATGTTGTCATATAACATTTTTTCAAAATGTGGAGCAATCCATCTATCATCTGTTGAATATCGCGCTATTCCTCCAAGTAGATGATCATACAAACCTCTTGAACAAACATTATCAAACAAAACTTTTACTGCATCATAGTATTTTATATTTTTATTTTTTTTGTAAAAATGCAAAAAGCTTTCAAATACATAAAATTGAGGAAATTTAGGGCTTCCTTTAAATCCACCCCACTCGAAATCAACATAATTAAGCATAGCTTCAAGATGGGGATTTAAATTTTGATTAATTACAGAAGATTTTTTTTGATCTTTTTGAAAAACGTTTTTTAATTCTGATGCTTGGCTAATAATTTTATCTCTATTTTTTTCATAAAAATCTGAAACTTGATTAAGAACATTTACGAATGATGGCCTACCTTGCATTTCTTCTGGTGGGAAATACGTTCCACCAGAAAAAGGAACTGCATTTTCGTCCAAAAACATAGATAAAGGCCAGCCACCTGGCACACCAGTAAGTATTGATAAACTTTTTTGAAACACGTTATCTAAATCAGGTCTTTCTTCACGATCAACTTTAATATTAATAAATTTTTCATTCATCACGTCGGCAGTATTTTTGTTTTCAAAACTTTCATGTGCCATAACATGGCACCAATGACAACTTGCGTAACCAACACTTAAGAAAATGGGTTTTTTTAACTCTTTTGCTTTATCTAATGTTTTTTTATTCCACGCAAACCAATACACTGGATTGTTTTCATGCTGTTTTAGATAAGGACTTTTTTCGTTTTTAAGCAAATTTTCCAAAATAACCTCGTAAATAAATTTTTTTAGTATTTGACTTTTATATATAACATCATGTAAAGTAATACATAGCGCTGAGTTATATCAACTTGCGGGCGCTTAATAAATCCAGCTAAAGCGATCTTAAAACCACCGCTTTAGAAGGTGGTTTTTTTTTGGAACTTAATCTTTAAAAAAACCTGGTATTTAACCAAATTGTGCACCTAACATTAAGTTAAAGCACTAAAAAGGACTTAAAATGAATAACAACAACGGGAGAAGTAAAAATAAAAAAAAAAGTTTAATAGAAAGATTAAATTTAGGACCTGTAATTTGTGCAGAAGGATTTCTTTTTGAAATTGAAAAAAGGGGTTATATGGCGTCAGGCGAGTTTGTTCCGATGGTATCTTTAGAGAATCCCGGTGTTTTAGAAAATCTTCATAGAGATTTTCAACATGCCGGCTCAGATATAGTTCAAGCTTTTACCTACAATGGGCATCGCGAAAAAATGAAAGTTATTGGTAAAGAAGATCTATTAGAACCTTTGAATAGAGAGGCATTGAAAATTGCCAAAAAGGTTGCCACCAGTCCAATTGGAAATGAACCTAATTTAATGGCTGGAAACATATCAAATTCTAATATTTGGAAAGATAATGACTCTCAATCACATTTAGAAGTAGAAAAAATGTTTACTGAAATGGTTGGTTGGGCTGTTGATGAAGGGGCGGATATATTAATTGGTGAGACCTTTTATTACGCTGAAGAAGCTTACAAAGCTCTTGAGGTAATGAAAAAATCTGGCCTTCCTAGTGTTATTACAATAGCGCCCATGGGAGAAAACATTATGAGAGATGGTGTTTCAATTTTAGAAACTTGCAAAAAATTGGAACAACTTGGTGGAGATGTTGTAGGAATGAATTGTTTTAGAGGTCCCTCTACAATGATGCCATACCTTAAAGAAATTAGAAAATCCTTAAAATGTCATGTAGCAGCTTTACCTATTGCATTTAGGACAACTGAAAAAAACCCTACCTTTTTTAATTTACCTGATAACAATGGATGTACATGTAATACGCCACATAAAACAACATTTCCTACAGCTTTGGACCCAATGCAAATTAATAGATATGAAATTGGAAAATTTGCTAAAGAAGCTTATGAGCTTGGTATTAATTATTTAGGTGTATGTTGTGGCGCAAATCCAATGTTGATTAGAGAGGTAGCTGAATCGGTTGGATTAAAAGTGCCGGCTAGCAAATATAGAGAAAATATGTCGCGACACTTTATGTATGGGACTCATCCAAGAATAGCAAAACATATGAGAGATTATGGAGATAAAGCTTAATTGTGGTATAGTTTGTTAGAATTTTACAAATTATGATAAAACAAATAACAAGTAGTGAAGTTGGGGCGCATACAAAAGGTAAACCTCAATCTATATTACTTGATGTTAGAACAGAAGAAGAATGGAATGTAGATGGAAGACCAGATGGAGAAAAATTTGGTTTAAAGACTTATTTTCTAACAATAAAAGATCAAAATTTTATTCATGACTTTAAAAAATTGGGGATTAACAAAGACCAAGAAATACTCACTATGTGTATGGGGGGAGTAAGATCTCAAGCTGCGGCTGAGATTTTAATAGGTGAAGATTATAAATGCACAAATGTTTCTGATGGGTTTCTAGGCAATTCTGAGAATCCAGGTTGGAAAAATTCTGGTTTACCTTGTAAATAATATTTTAAATCGAATAGGGTTTTCTATTAAATATTTTTTTAACATAAGGCTCAAAATCTTTCAGCGTTAAAGATTTAAAATTTGGATCAAATGATTTTTGATCCCAATTCTCACAAAATCTTATGGTATCATTGTAGTATTTGTGATCTTTGAAATTTTCTCTTTCATTTTTATTACCACCTAGATGATGTGCGTAATAATACATTTGAAAAATTCCATGCTTTTCAATTATCCAATGTGTTTTTTCACTTACATAAGGTTTTAAAATAGCAGCGGCACATTCAGCGTGATTTAGAGGAGCCAACTCATCACCAACATCATGAAATAAACAAGCAACTATCATTTCCTCACTAGCTTTTTCATTTAAAGCTCGTGTTGCTGTTTGAAGCGAATGTTCCAACCTAGTAATTTGATAACCTTCTAAAGTATCCTTTAATCCACTCATGAATTTTAACAGTCTATCAGCAGTTCCATTTATATATTGTTGTTCGTGTTTATCTAACAAAAGATATTCTTCTTTAGTTCCATCTTTCATTTGATTAAACTTTACTTTTTCCATTTTAAGCCAAACTTTCTTTCTAAATGTCTTAATTTTCCTTCTGTTGAATCGTGGTCAATATAACATCCTTTTAAATATCTTTTTCCTTCACTAAGATCGTACGAAGTTCTTCCATGTAGTAATCTATGATTATCCATCATTAATAAATCACCTTTATCTAATTTAAATCTTATTTCAAATTTTGAAGAAGCGTATAAATTTGAAATTAATTTTCTAGCTTCATAGAATAGCTTTAATTCTTTTTTGGCTAAAGCGGGAACGTAATCTAATCTTGTGCTGTATCTAACTTGTTTGATTTTATTATTTTCATCTAACTCAATTAACTCTCCCCAATTTTCAAGAATAATAGTTTTGTCTACAAATCTAAATCTAACTTTAGTTTTTGTTAATATTTTAAATATATCTTGATAATTTTTTCTCAAGTGCTCCGCGACAGCAAAACCATCCACTAAAGTTGAAAGGCCTCCTTTAACTTCATTCTCAAGGCAATGCAAAAGCTGAATACAAGGAATTGGTTTTCTATACGGGTTATCAGTATGTGGCGTAAGTGCTATTGAAGTATAAGCTAAATCATTAGGTTCTGGTATAGATTTTACACTAAATGATTCCCCAAAGTTTGTAGGTCTAATTGTACCAATAGAATTTGCAAACTTTACAATATAATTATCTTCTGTAGGTACTTTTTTAAAAATTACAAACCCATACATATAAAAATTTTGTAACAAGTCATACATTTTTTTTGTTTCAAAAATATTTTTTTCATATATTGCCGTTGGTTTCTTATTAAGATTAGAATCCCAAAAAACTATATTTTCAACAGGCTCTTTTTTACCTATTTCGTAAAGTAAATTATTCACCTCGTAATCAAATTTTACACCATCTGTAAATTCTATATTAAGATGACCATTGTTCATGGATGCTTTTTTTATTTTAAGGTTTTGATCAAGCTGGGCAGGATCATACAACCTTTGATCATTATACTTGTCCACTAAATTTTCTGTTTTAGCTCTTTCCCTTAACCACAGGGGATGCAATTCAAAGTTTTCATTTGAAGGCTTTACTAAAATTACGTTGTTTTCAACAATTTCTATTTTCACTTAGTAGCTCTCTTATTTCTTTATCTTCATAATATACAATGTGATAAGAAGATTAAAAAGCAGGAAAATGAAAACAAGAGATATATTTATTGCACTATTAGTCCCTGTAGTTTTAGGCTTTGGCTTCGTTATTGCTAAGCCAGCTATGCAGTATTTTCCACCATATCTATTAATGGGTATGCGCTTTACTATACCAGCTTTAATCCTTGTCTGGTGGTTTCCTTTGCCTAAAGGATTGTATTTAGATTTGTTTAAAGTTTCTTTAATAGGAAGTGCTTTACAATATGGACTAACTTATACAGGATTAAACATCATTGACGCTTCTTCAGCTATACTTCTTGTTCAATTAGAGGTTCCATTTGGAATAATAATTGCATTCTTTTTATTAAAAGAGATACCCACCATAAAAAATATAGTTGGTTTATTTATTGCTTTTATTGGAGTTTTTATTTTAACAGGGGCACCAAATCTTGAAGGCAAATATATTGGAATTCTGCTTACTATTTCTGGTGCATTTACTTGGGCGCTTGGTGCAGTAATGGCAAAACCCTTAAGCAAAAAAATTGGAGCCTTTGCATTAATGACGTGGTTGTGCGTATTTTCTGGACCTATGTTATTGCTCGTATCGTTAATGTTTGATGGAAACCCTATGCAATATATTTTATATGCAAATCTTAACAGTTGGTTAACAGTAATTTTTCTTGGATTTTTTATGCAACCAGTTGGTTACGCTGCTTGGTACTATGTTTTAAAAAAATATCCAGTTAATAAAGTTATGCCTGTTTTACTAGTGCTTCCAATAACAGGATTATTAACGTCTATTTTTTTGCTAGGTGAAGATCCTCCCAAGCAAGTTTATCTTGGAGGATTAGTTATAATTACTGGAGTTGCTTTGATCTTATTTACAAAAAAAAATAAAAAATATGAATAAATCATTACCCAAAAATGCAAGAGCAGTAATTATAGGTGGTGGCGTTGCTGGATGCTCTGTAGCTTATCATCTAGGAAAATATGGATGGAAAGATGTAGTTTTATTGGAAAGAGATCAGCTAACGTCAGGAACAACTTGGCATGCAGCGGGTTTAGTTAGCCAATTAGGACCTACGGCAGCAATTACAAAAATTAGAAAGTATTCTTTAGAACTTTATAAAAAATTAGAAAAGGAAGTTGATTTTTCAAGTGGACTTAAATTGAATGGCGCGCTTTCAATAGCCTCAACAAAAGGAAGATGGCAAGAGTTATTAAGACAAGCAACAACAGCTCAGTTACATGATGTTAATGTAGAAGTTTTGAACATTGAGCAAATTAAAAAAATTTATCCAATAATTAATGAAGAGGGTATATATGGAGGAATTTTTATGCCAGGAGATGGCCAAGCGGATCCTGTAGGCGTAACTAATTTATTAGCAAAAGCTGCAAGAAATGAAGGTGTGCAAATATTTGAAAATTCTCCTGTTCAAAAAATTCTTACAAAAAATGGAAGAATTCATGGTGTCAAAGTTAAAAATCAAACGATTGAGTGTGAGTACGTAGTTCTTGCGGCAGGAATGTGGTCAAGACAGATCGGGGAAGATATGGGGGTAAGTATTCCTCTGTATCCTGCAGAACACTTTTATGTCATTACAGAACCGATGAATGATCTTCCTAAAAATATTCCTGTACTAAGAGATTTTGATGACAGTTTATATTTAAAAGAAGACGCAGGGAAAATGTTAATTGGAATTTTTGAAGGTAAATCAATCGCTGCTTTTAATAAAAAAAATAGAGTTCCAGAAGATTTTTCATTTGGTGAATTTCCTGAGAACCTTGAACATTTTGAGCCTTATTTAGAAGCGTCTTTAAAAAGAGTTCCTATTTTAAAAAAGGCTGGGATAAGAAAATTTTTTTCAGGTCCAGAATCTTTTACTCCAGACACAAATACATTGCTAGGTGAAGTTCCTGAAATTAAGAATTTTTTCTCTTGCTGTGGATTTAATAGCATTGGAATTGGAAGCGGTGGCGGAGCAGGAAAAGTAACAGCTGAATGGATGATCAAAGGTCATATCAACGAAGATTTATTTATTTATGATATAAAAAGATTTCAGAAATTTCATTCAAAAATTAACTTTATAAAAGAAAGAGTAACTGAAACCCTAGGGGATTTATACGGAATGCATTGGCCTTATAAACAACATAAAACTTCAAGAAATCAAAAATTATTTCCCTACCACGAAGAATTAAAAAAAGCAGGAGCATGTTTTGGGGTATCTTCAGGTTATGAAAGACCTATGTGGTTTGCAATAAATAATGAAAAACCAGAGTTTAAGTATAGTTATGATTATCAAAATTGGTACCCATCTGTCGAATTCGAAACAAAAAATGCTAGAAAAAATGTTGGATTATTCGATCTTACAGCCTTTTCGAAGTACAATCTAAAAGGCGAAAAGGCTCATAGTGAATTGCAAAGGATTTGCACTGCAAATATTAAAAATACTGTTGGAAAAACTACTTATACCCAAATGTTAAACGAGGATGGAGGAATAGAAGCGGATTTAACAGTTGTTTGTATAGAGAAAAATTTTTTTAGAATAGTTACGTCTGCAGCAAATCGAGAGCATGATAAATTTCATATATTAAAACATTTATCAAAAGAAGTGGAGTTCGAAGATGTTACAGATGATATTGCTTGTTTTGGAATATTTGGTCCCAAGAGTAGAAATTTATTGTCAAAATTATCAAATGATGATTTTTCTAAAGAAAATTTTAAATTTGGAACAAGCAAAAGTATAAAAATAAATAATAAGGAAGTTTGGGCTCAGAGATTATCTTTTGTAGGTGAATTAGGGTTTGAACTTTATGTAAAAATAAAAGATTCAAAAGAAATATATAATTTAATAATCGACAAAGGAAAAGAGTATGACCTTTCACATTGTGGTATGATTTCTATGGATACAATGAGAATGGAAAAAGGATATTTACATTGGGGGCATGATATGTCACCAGAGGAAAACCAGTATGAAGCAGGTTTAAGTTTTGCAATAAGTTTTAAAAAAAATATTAACTTTATTGGCAAAAAAGCAATTATTAGAATTAAAAATAATAAAATTAAAAAAAAGATGGCGGTATTTACTTTGAAAGATAGTAAGCCGGGAGCACCTTTATTACTTCATGACGAACCCATTTATTGTGAAAATAAAATAGTTGGCAGAACTACCTCTTGTAATTATTCATTTAATTATAAAAAAAATATATCTTTTGGATATATAAATTTAGATTCAACAATAGAAGAGTTGGCTAAAAAAACTTTTTTTATTGAAGTTGAAAAAAAGCAGTATGAAGCAGTTCTGCAAAAAAAAATGCTTCATGATCCAGAGAATAGAATAATAAAAAGTTAATAGGGAGGAAAAATGAAAATAGGTTTTATAGGTTTAGGTAATGTTGGTGGAAAATTAGCAGGAAGTTTATTAAGAAATAAATTTAATATAATTGTTAGAGATTTAGATAATAAGTTAACAAAAAAGTTTTATGATCAAGGTGCTTTAGTTGCAAAAAGTCCAAAAGAATTAGCAGAAAAGTCCGATCTAGTTATAACTTGTTTACCTTCGACAGAAGCTTGTTCTAAAGTTATGGAATCTGATGATGGAGTTATTAAGGGACTAACTAAAGATAAAATTTGGTTAGAAATGAGCACAACAGATAGTACGGAAGTAAAAAGAATTGGAGCTTTAGTTAAAGAAACTGGCGCTATTCCATTAGACGGCCCAGTAAGTGGGGGGTGTCATCGTGCTGCTACAGGAAATATCGCAATCTTGATAGGAGGGGACAAGAGTGCCTTTGATAAGATATTGCCAACTCTATCAGCAATGGGAAGGAGAATTTTACATACAGGTGAGTTGGGCAGCGCTTCGATCTTAAAAGTTATTACAAATTATTTAGCATCAGTAAATCTTGTTTCAGTTGGTGAAGCTTTAACTGTTGCAAAAAAATGTAACATGGATTTAAAAACTACTTATGAAGCGATAAAAATATCTTCGGGAAATTCTTTTGTTCACGAAACGGAAAGTCAAGTTATTTTAAATGGATCGTATAATATAAGTTTTACGATGGATTTAGTCTTAAAGGATATGGGATTGTTTAATGATTTATCAATAAAGAACAATGTCCCACTAGAACTTTCACCTTTGGTTTTAGATATTTTTAAAGATGGCCAAAAAAAATATGGACCAAGGGCGTGGTCTTCAATGATAGTGAAAAGATTAGAAGATGCTTGCAAAATTAGTTTAAGAGCAGAGGGTTTTCCTGCAGAATTAACAGATTCTGAACCAGAGGAAAAAGGCCATCAAATATAATTTTTATGGTAATAATTTAAAATGCTGGATAAAAGAAATTTTTATATAAATGGAAAATGGGTAACCCCTTCTAAAATAAATGATTTTGAGGTTATAAATCCATCAAACGAAGAAGTTGTTGCTAAAATCTCTTTGGGATACAAGGAAGACACAGATATCGCAGTAAAAGCAGCTAAAAACGCATTTATTAAATGGAAAGAAACTTCAAAAGAAGAGCGAATAGTTCTTTTGGAAAAATTACTTCAAATTTATAAGAAAAGATTTGATGAAATGACCGAAGCTATAACTATGGAAATGGGAGCGCCAATAGATTATTCATTTTCTGCTCAAACTATTTCTGGCCAATTACATTTAGAAGATTTCATATTAAGATTAAAAGAATTTAATTTTGAAAAAAATTTCGATAAAAAATCAAATAATTATATAAGTTATGAACCAATTGGAGTTTGTGGTTTAATTACACCATGGAACTGGCCAATAAATCAAATAGCACTAAAAGTAATTCCTGCATTAGCAACAGGATGTACAATGGTACTTAAACCATCCGAGATAGCTCCTATTTCAGCAATGCTATTTGCTGAAATGATAGATGAAGCAGGCTTTCCCTCTGGGGTTTTTAATTTAGTTAATGGTGATGGATCTGGAGTTGGAACACATATATCTAGTCACCCCGACGTTGATATGGTTTCCTTTACAGGATCGACCAGAGCTGGAAAATTAATTTCAAAGAATGCAGCAGATACAATTAAAAGAGTTTGTCTAGAACTTGGTGGAAAAGGTGGAAATATAGTTTTTGCAGACTCGTATCCTAATGCTGTTAGAGATGGAATTAGAAACGTAATGAGTAATTCTGGTCAATCATGTGATGCACCGACAAGAATGTTAGTTGAAAAACCAATTTACGAAAGAGCAATTAGAGAAGCTGCTGATGAAGCAAAACTAATAAAAGTTGATACAGCTTCTAAAAAAGGTGATCATATAGGACCTGTGGTTTCAAAAAAACAATATGATAAAATTATTAATTTAATTAAAAGCGGAATTGATGAAGGGGCTACATTAGCAGCAGGAGGTCCCGATCTTCCAAATAATTTAAATAAAGGTTATTTTATAAAACCAACAATTTTTACAAATGTTACAAATGATATGGAAATTGCAAAAAAAGAAATTTTTGGACCTGTTCTTTCTATAATTCCTTTCGAAACAGAAGAGGAAGCAATTAAGATTACTAATCAAACAGAATATGGACTCGGCAATTATTTACAAACTGAAGATAAAGAAAAAGCAAAAAGAGTTGCTAAAAAATTAAGATCAGGAGTTGTTTACATCAACGGAAATGCTACTGATGCAGGAACACCTTTTGGTGGATATAGACAGTCTGGAAATGGTAGAGAAGGCGGCACATGGGGATTAAAAGAATTCTTAGAAGTTAAAACGATCACAGGATGGAAATAAATTTTTTTTAATAAAAATGAATAAAATAAATAAGTTGAAATATTATAAGTTTTTAAATTCACTTCCAAAAAAACTTAACAAACTTTATTTTTCAAAATTGAAGGGAAAATTTAAATTAAACAATAAATCAAAAAATAAAAGTGGGTTTGACCCAGTCACTAATATAGACAGAGCTTTTGAATTGTTTTTAAGAAAAGAAATTTTAAAAACTTTTCCTAATGATGGAATTATTGGAGAAGAATTTGGTGAAAGAAAAACAAAAAGTGGTTATTCTTGGATACTTGATCCGATTGATGGAACTAGATCATTTGTTATAGGTAGCCCAACATGGAGCAATCTAATAAGTGTAAATTATAAAAAAGTTCCTATTTTAGGGTTGGTAAACTTTCCTATACTAAAAAAATATTATATTACAGGAGCAAATAATGCATCTTACTTGGTTGAAAATAATAAGTTTAAAAAACTTCGCGTTGCAAAAGACACATCATTTAATAAAACAAAAATGGCAGGTAGTTTTTTTGGTTGGTTGCCTCTAAAAAAACAATTAAAGATAAGTAAATTAGTCAGCCTTATGAGATTTCCATGCTCAGACGCTTTAAGTTACTGCCAACTTTGTGAAGGAAAATTAGACGCTGTAATTCAATGTTCAAACAAAATATGGGATGTTCATCCAATGATACCTTTAATCAAGAACGCTGGTGGCTTTATAAATACCTGGAAAAACAAAGACGCTAAATTAGCAGGTAATATTGTTGCTAGTTCAAATATTAAGACTCATAAAAGACTCTTAAAAATGCTTAAACCAGTAGCTTAAATAAATGGCTCACTTATTAATCCACAGAGGCTTAGCAAAAAAAAACTTTAAAGAAAATACTATTTCAGCTTTCCGATATTGTTTTAAAAAAAAGTATGGTATTGAAACAGATATACATTGCACTAAAGATAACAAGATAGTTTGTTTTCATGATTTTAATCTTAAAAGTAAATTTAAAATAAATAAATATTTAAAGAATCTTAATTATCAAGATTTGTTGAAAATTAGCAAAAGTAAAAAAAAACCTATTCCATTACTAAAAGATTTAGTAAAAATATCTAAAAACAAAAGATTTTTAATGTTAGAAATAAAACCTTTATTTACCAAAGAAAATCTTAAAATTTTGTTAAAAGAAATTAAAACGATAAAAAATTATTCACTAACTTCTTTTAAAGAAAGAAACATTATTAATTTGTATAAACTAAAAAAAAATTTAAACCTAGGTCTTTTAATTCCATCAACATTTATATTTAATACAATTCTAGAAAAGAGTAAGAAAAAATATGTAAAATTTTTAGTTTTAGAAAAAAAATTTTTAAAAGAAAAAAAATTAAATAAAATTAAAAAAAAAATTTATTTTTATACAATTAGAGATAAAAAATTGTTTAATCAGTTTAATATGAAAAATCTTATATTTGAAAACTTATAATTTTAATATTCGTTACTTTTTTAAGTAACTTAATCTTCCTAGAATTTCATCGCGATCAATGTAATAGCCTTGCAAATGTCTATGTCCTGAATTTGGATTAAAAGCTGTTCTTCCATGCAAAACTCTTCTATTATTGAATGAAAATATATCTCCAGGATTCAGCCTAAATTTAATTTGAAATCTATCGTCATGAAGTAAATTTCCAAATCTATGATGAGCTTGATAAAGTTTTTCCATCACATCAGGATGGCAGTCCAAGACATCCATTGTGGCAACACTAAATCTTATATCATTATAATCATTATCTTTAGTTAATGAAATTGCAGGAGCATGAAAACCTCTAATTGATTCTTGCGTATAATCTTTGTCTCTAAATTTAAGAGGCACCTTCACTAAAGTTTCAAAAATTTCTTTTTCATTATTTCTCAAGTAATCTGCAACTGCAAATCCGTCTACTGCTGAAGAGTCTCCTCCTTCTGCAGAATTAATTAAACAATGTAGAAATTGATATCCTGGAGGTGTTTCGAACCAAGGTAAATCCATATGATTTTGTAAAGCATGAGCTGAATATGCAGAATTATTTGGTTTAGGAATATTGATAACTTCAAAGGGAGTTTTAAAAAAAGTTTCTCTTGTATGACTTATTCTATTTAATACAGGAAATGCAGATTCTTTTTCAATAGGTGTATTTTTAACAATAGCAATTCCTTTGTGGTGTAAGATCTCAAGCCATTTTATCAAACCTTGATCAGATGATATTATTTCATCATGGTCAACACTTACAGATTCAAGATCATTTTGCATCGAATTATCCCAAAGTTTATAAGTTGAATTATATTGTTGTTTATTTTTTAAAGTATAACAATTTTCTCTAAGCCATTTTGGATCATAATAACTAGTGTGGTCACCTTCACTCCATTTAATTACTAACTTACCATCATCGTCAATTTTGAAATCTTTTGCTTTAATGCCTGTTGAAACTTTAAGAATATTGAACATTCTATGTCTCGAGTCTTTGTCATGTGCTGTAGGGCAGTTGTCTCTCAACCAAAGATAGTTAAAATTACTTTTTTCTCCATCAGACCAAAAAACATCAAGGGATGAACCGTTAGCAGAAACTTTTGAAATATTTTTTGTCATTGTGATATGATTATGTAAATTTAGATAATAATCAATTCAATTCATAATTGAATTTCATTTTTTCATTTTCTAAAAACACTCTTATGCATAGCTAATTAGAAGCACTAAAAGGTTGAATTTTACTGAATTTCAAGCTGTAATGCGTCAGTTTAAACTAACAATGGAAGGGAAATTAAATGAAATTTCTAAAAAAAATAGGTCTTTCTGTGTTGTTTGCTTCTGTATTAACGCTAGGAACAACTAGTGCAAACGCAGAGTGCAAAGCAAGACTTGGAGATTTTGACTGGAGTAGCGCAAATATACACACTGCAATAACAGATTTTATTCTTACAAATGGATATGGTTGCAAAGTAGAAGTTACAAAAGGAAGCACTACACCAATTATGGCTGCACACTATGATAAGCAGTTAGATGTAATTACTGAAGTTTGGTATGACAATATTATAGCTAACTACGAGCCTTATGTAGAAA
>Ga0209709_10003313_pt1 | contig 13457 bp, 8 predicted proteins | sample ArcticOcean_MG_C_2_FD_187435 | JGI IMG/M metagenome (GOLD analysis project Ga0209709, IMG submission 187435) | Marine microbial communities from western Arctic Ocean - ArcticOcean_MG_CB4_136 (SPAdes) (version 2) | ecosystem: Environmental > Aquatic > Marine > Oceanic | place: Arctic Ocean... | reverse complement strand
TAAATGAAAACTATACAATTGTTTCAAGTGTTTTGGTTCCCACAAAAGAAAGAGCAGAAATTAAAATTGATTGGAGGGTATATACAAAAGATCCTCAAAATCTTTTAATCAGAGATTTGATTATAGAAGGTTTAAGCTTAGCAAGAACTCAAAAAGAAGAATTCAATTCCATTATTCAGAGTAATAATGGCGAGATTGATGCACTTTTTAATAGTTTAAGAAAATTTATAAATAAATAATTAATTGGTGGGGGCCCGCCAGGACTCGAACCTGGGACCAATACATTAGGAGTGTATTGTTCTTTTTTGAACCGCTCTATTTCTATTGATAAACATAACTTCTAAACGCACTGTTAGCTTTCATCTTTCTGTACCAAGAATAGACCAAGAGCATTTTCAGTTTTGGACCAAGAAAAGACCAAGAATTAAAAAAATAATGTTTTAATAAATGTGAAATACCAACGATTATAAAAATTTAAGTAATTTAGAATAATTGATTATTGTCTTTGGTATTAAAGGATAATTTAAAAATCTTATAGGATAATGTGGATTTGTTAAAATTCTAATTTACCTTTTGTAACTTCTGTAAAATAACTTTTTATATCTTCTGGGTTTCTGGATTCTTTAAGAAAAAATCAGATTGAAAATACATTAAGGTTGTTGCTTCATCATAATTTTTACAAAATTTATATTTATTAGATGAATCTAGATTTCCAGTATTACAAGCTAATGTAAAAATATGGCCTAATTCAGTGGTTCTTTCAGAACCAAAGGTTTTTTCTATAAAACCCCAGGCCCTTTTTTCATCAATATTAAATCTAATACCATTAGAATTAAAATATAATTTTAATTGATTAATTAATTTTAATTGATTAATTAATTTTAATTTAGCCATTCATTATTTTTTATTAGAACATTTCCCAAGTATATTTCTTATCTTTTAGTAAATTTAAATAAATTAAATAAATATAGTTTTTTAAAGAAAAAATAAATTCCAATAGGCAAATTACTAATTTTTGAAAATTTTATTTTGCAATTTTTTAACTGTTTTCCAGAATTACTTTTTTTAATTTCAGTAATAAATAAACCTTTATAATAAAAACCACCAAATATTTTAATAAAATTATTAATTTCTTTTAATCTAAAATCAATTAAGTTGTTAAAAATATTTTTAAAATATTTTGTAGAATAATATTTTCCACCAACGCTCGCCTTTTTCCTTTTTGATTTATTCGATAATGCTTTTTGCAAGATTAATCCGATTTTTTTGGATGCATCATTAATTTTAAAAAGATCATAGTACGAATTAAAATGATAATTTTTTCTCTTTTTAATTTTTCCTTTAAAAATAACATATCCTCTATCAATTTTGGGATGAATATAATGGAATGTATAAAATGCATAATTTTTGTTTTTCATCAAAGAATAGCCATTTGAATTAACCCCCCCATATTTTGGCAATTCAGCATGATGATAATTTATACAAATACTGAATAATTTTAATAATTCCCTTTTATAAATTTCTCCACCACCACAATTAATTAATAAACAATTTTTTTTTTTTGACGTTTTGTTTAGCTTTGAGAAATTCATAAATTTTATATTATGTTTTTCTGCAATTTGAGACATATGAGGAAAATTTAATGATTTTATTTTATGTAAAAAATCATTGTATTGACTTTTTAATAACGAAGAAAAAAATTTTTTAATTTTTTTTTTAATTCTTTGTTCAATGTTTTTTAATAATCCATAATTATGATCATAATATGTATTGACAATGTATTTAATTTTAAATTTTTTATTTTTTTTTAAATTTTTAATTAGTGCCTGTAAAAAAATTGATGAAATAAATGAGGTATTTTCACCAACATATATGATGTCATATTTTAAATTCATTATTTTAATTGAGACTAAGAGTTTTTTAAATCTAGACCTATCAAACTCATTTTTCCTTCCATCTCTGAATTAGATATCCAAATTCATCAAGCATATTTTTATAATTTTTTTTGAAACTTCTTCATCACAAACTTTATTGAAATAATCATATGCATTTTCTACAATTGTACTTATATGTTGTTTATCTAATAAAATCCAAATTTTCTAGTAATTTTTTTTATCTGTTTTACTAGCTCTCTGTTTGTTTTTAGTTTTTTTTCAATAAAATTCTGTAAAGACATTCCAATGTTTTATAACTATAGACTTATTGAATAAAGTGGTGGGCCCACCAGGACTCGAACCTGGGACCAATACATTATGAGTGTACTGCTCTAACCAACTGAGCTACAGGCCCTACTCAATTAACTAGCTTTTACTTCGTTTTTTATTTTCAATCAAGTGTTGAAATTAAAAAAAATATATAAATTTTAAATTACTAAATTTTTATTTAATCTTGCTAGCATTGGTTAATATATTTATTTATATATATTATTAGCTTTACTTGTAGCGAGCATTATAGATAAATTTATCCAAAACAGTGTTGACACATAATTATTAAAAAAAGAACCTCCAGGCAAGAGAGGGAGAAAAATGAAAAAAACATAAAGAAATGCACCTAATTGTAAATTATTTTTATTAAAAATAATTTCCTTATAAGCATGATAAATTAATTTAAAAAATACAAAGAGTAAAATTAATGTTCCTACAATTCCATGTTCAGCTAAAAATTCAAAATAAATTTGATGTGGATGAGTATTGCAAATATAATTTGAATTAAAAAGTTCAGGTATCTCAGATTCATTAGATTTGTAAAATTGATAATAAACTGTCCCAACTTCATCCTTGAGGTATTTAGTACACGTTACAACTCTATAGTTTTTGTTTCCGACTCCAAAAATAGGATAATGAACAAAAACTTTTAAACCTGATATATACAATTCAAAATAATTTGATCCTATTGAACGTTTGAATGCTTCAATTTCTACTGGAGTAATATTATTTAGATTTTGAACTTTAAGTTTTTTATAATTCATTTTTTTAACGTAATTTATTATGTACTCAATTGTATTTAATTTTTCAAAAATTAATTGACTATAACGATATTTGATAAAATTTACATTTGAATAAATAATTCCAAAAATTATAACTACAAAGGTCAGTGAAATAATTTTTTCTTTTATTGTAAAACTTTGACTTATTGTAAAAAACATAAAAAATGCAATAACTGCTCTGATTGCACTAGCTCTTTCACCTGTTAAAATTATCGATAATAGAAAAATAGTTGAAATTATTACAATAAGATATTTCCATTTATTTAATTTAAATTGATAAAAGTTTAAAAAATATCCTGTTAATATTAAAAAAAAACAACCTATAAAACCACCAACTTTTGCTTCATCTATAAAAAAACTGTAAACTCTATTATGGGTTTTTAAAGAATTTGAATAGTATCCAGTCATACTTTTTCCAGTAAAGACTTCTAAATAAATATCTATAGCAACTATGGCAATAATTATAAACCAAACAAGAAAGATTCTATCAAATTTTTTATAATTTAAAAAAAAATGATTAAATGCTGCAAAAAAAATTATGTAAAGAATAAACCCAAAATTTCTATTTATCCCTACATTAAAATCTAGAGAAATAAAAGAATTGAAAATGAGATAAAGATAAAGAATAAGAAATAATCTAATATTCTTATTTTTTAACCATTTCCAATCTTTTAAATAAAAAGCATAAATTAAAAAGGATAATACGATAATAATTATATTAATTGAAGAAGCGGCAGATCCAACAATTATTGAAATTGGTATTATAGAAAAGAGAATAAAAAAATAATTATATAATATTTTATTTTTCATTCATAACTTACTAATAAAGTTTAATTTTATCTATTTATAAAATTTTAACTCTCTAAAAAACTTTTTAATTGCTTGGATCTACTTGGGTGTTTTAATTTTCTTAAGGCTTTAGCTTCTATTTGCCTTATTCTTTCTCTAGTAACTGAAAACTGTAATCCAACTTCTTCTAAAGTATGGTCTGTATTCATACCAACACCAAATCTCATTCTTAAAACCCTTTCTTCTCTTGGAGTTAAAGTTGATAAAATTTTAGTTGTAGCTTCACTTAAATTCGATTTTATGGCCTGTTCTAACGGTGCTAAAGCTTTTGTGTCTTCAATAAAATCTCCAAGACTACTGTCCTCCTCATCTCCTACTGGTTTTTCTAGTGACACAGGTTCTTTAGAAATTTTAAGAACTTTTCTCACTTTATCTAAAGGCATTCTTAATTTTTTGGATAATTCTTCTGGAGTTGCCTCTCTACCAAACTCACTTAAAATTAATCTTTGTGTCCTAACAATTTTATTAATTGTTTCAATCATATGTACTGGAATTCTAATTGTTCTTGCTTGATCAGCTATAGATCTAGTGATGGCCTGTCGAATCCACCACGTAGCATAGGTCGAAAATTTATAACCTCTTCTATATTCAAATTTATCAACTGCTTTCATTAAACCAATATTTCCTTCTTGAATAAGATCTAAAAACTGCAAACCTCTGTTTGTATATTTTTTTGCAATTGAAATTACTAATCTTAAATTAGCCTCAACCATTTCCTTTTTTGCTATCCTTGACTCTTTTTCTCCTTTTTTAACTCGACTTACTAATATTTTAAATTCTGTTACAGAGAGTCCAATTTTATGACTAATTTCTATTAATCTCTCTCTAATTTCTTTAAACTTATCTTTATTTTTATTGAAGAATAGTTTCCATGTTTCATTCGTGTTTAAAAAAGCTTTTAAATTTGGATTTATTTCGTTTCCGACATAAAATTTTATAAATTCATTTCTTGATATTTTATTTTCTAAAGCAAGTCTTAATAAATTTCCCTCTAAAGATACTATTTTTTTATTTTCCACATAGTGTTTTTGAACTAGCTCCTCTAAAACAGAAGGTGATAACTGAAGCGATTTAATATTTTCAAGCACGTCTGCAACAATATTTTTATAATTGCTCTCCTTAGAGGGTGAAAAGTTTTTACTTGTCAGGATGCATTCTAATTTTTCTTTTTGATATTTTATTAATTTATTATAATCTTTTGTTAAATTTGAAATAGTTTTTAAAATTTTTGGTTTTATTTCAGTCTCCATTGCCGCAAGAGTTGGGTTGAACTCATCGTCATTATCATCATTACTATTGTTTGATGTGTCTTTAGATTGATCTTTTAAATCATGAGAAGAGTTTCTTTGTTTTGCACTTTGGCCTGTATTCTCATCTTCCATATAGTTAGTATCAATATCGATTATTTCTCTAACTAAAATTTCATCATTTTGTAATTGTTTGTCCCATTCAAAAAGTTGTTGCGCAGTAATCGGACTTTGTGTAAAAGCATTCAACATTACATCTTTTCCTGCTTCAATTCTTTTTGCTATTGCAATTTCTCCTTCTCGGGAAAGCAACTCAACACCACCCATCTCCCTAAGATACATTCTAATTGGATCATCACTTTTTTCTATTGCTTTTCCAGTTTCTTTTGAGGAAGAATCTTTTTTCCTTAGAGCTTTAAAATCAGTTTTTTTTTCAACTAATGAAATTTTGTTATCAAATATATGAAGGAAAGCTTGTTCAAGATTTTCATTACTTAAATTTCTTTTTCCTAATGATTTACTTAGTTCTTCATAAGTTATAAATCCTCTATGAGTGCCTCTACCCATGAGCCTAGCAAATGATTTAGTAATTATTCTTTCCACAATAGTATATTTGAGATGACTTATATAAGCGCAATTTTAGAAAAATCCACGTATTTTTTGAGGGTTTTAATTGATGTTTTTTTGTTTTTTTAGCTCTCTTATTTCATTAAAGGTGCTTTCGCTTAGATCTTTGGAAAATTTCGATTCTAACACCTCGATTTCAAATTCTTTTTTATAATCTTCAAGGTCTTTAGAAATTTCCTCCAATAATTCAAACATTTTATCTTGATTGTTTTGGTTGTTATTTAGAATATGTTTAATTGATGCAAATTTATTAATTTTATCAATTAACAGAAGATCAATCCCAATTTCATCTATTGTAAATTTTTCTCCAGTCTTCAATTTTAACAAAACGGTCTCAAAAATTAATTTATTTTCCTCACTGAATAACTTTATGTTTTCAATTAAATGAATATTTTCTTTAAATGTTTCCAAGTTGTTCATTATCAAGTATAACAATGAAAACTCTTTAAGCTCTACACTACTTAATGATTTGCTTTCATTAAAATGTTTTTGCGTGGACTGCAATGATTTAATCTTTTTAGTATAAAATTGTCTTTTACCTAAATTTGAATGTGGTGTAAGTGATGAAATTTTTTCTAAAAAATACTCCAATACATATTTTTTAATAAAATTATCTTTAATAGTGTTAGCGATTGATCTCAGTTTTTTTTCAAAAACTGCCATTGATGATGGGTTGTTATCTGTTTTTTTTTTATAATGATTAAATATAAATTGATGAATTGAGATTTTACTTTGTTTGGTAAAATCAATAAAATTTGCCTTACCATTTTTGTTGGCATAGCTATCTGGATCTTCTCCATCTGGTAAAAAAAGAAATGAGATTTGTTTTTCAGGTTGCAATTCTTTAATTGAATTTTCAGCTGCTCTAAGTGCAGCTTTGTATCCACTTTCATCGCCATCAAAGCAAATAATTATATCATCAAAAAACTGGTTTAAAATTAAGATTTGTCTTTCTGTTAAAGATGTTCCCAAATTTGCAACAACGTTTTCAATTCCATTTTTGCTTAAACCAACAACATCCATATAACCTTCTACAAGGTATATGTGATCAATTTTATTAGATAATTTTCTAGCTAGATCTAAGTTATATAAGTTAGAACCCTTTTTAAAAAAAGGTGTTTCTGGTGAGTTAATATATTTTGCTAAATAACTATTTTCTTGAATTGTTCTTCCTCCTAACCCTATGGGCTGACCTGAGATATTATTAATTGGAAATATGACTCTGTCTCTAAATCTTTCAACGTATATATTTTTTTTTTCATCTAAATAAAAAAGACCACTTTCAACTAAAACTTTTTCACTAAAATCATTTTTTAATTTTTCATAAAAATTGGAATTTCTTTCAACAAATCCAATTTTAAAATTTTTAACTTCATTTTTACCAAGGCTTCTTTTTTTTAAGTAGTCTCTAGCAACAGTCAAACTTTCGTTTTTTAAAATTTCGTCATGATAAAACTGAACATATTGATTATAAATAGAGCAATATTCTTGCCAATTTTTTTCTCTTTCCTCATCTTGTTTTGAAAATGTATAAGGTCTCATCCCAGCAAGGTTTGCTAAAGATTTTACAGCTTCCCCAAATTTTAAATTTTGAGTTTTCATAACAAAATCAAAAATGTTTCCATGCTCCGATGTTGCAAAACAATGATAAAATTCTTTTTCGTCATTAACAGTAAAAGATGGTGTTTTTTCCGTTTTAAAAGGAGACAGGCCAACAAATTCTTTTCCTCTTTTTTTTAAACTAACAGACTTAGAGACAACTGTTGACACTTTTAAACGAGTTTTAACTTCCTCCAAATACTCTTTGGGATATTTCATTATTTATTTAATAGTTCTTTAAGTAAAGGACCAGCTTTAGCAAAATCTAAATTATCAGAATAATTCTTTTTTAATTCGCCCATAACTTTACCCATGTCTTTAATAGATTCTGCACTTAGCTTACTTATTGTTTCAATACATATTTTTTTAGTTTCTTCGGTATTTAGCTGTTGAGGCAGAAAGCCAGATAAAATATCTGTTTCTTTTTGCTCAACTTCTAATAAATCTTTTCTATTATTCTTGGTATAAATTTCTATTGATTCGGCTCTTTGTTTAAGCATTTTTTTTAAAAGCTTTTTAATATCTTTCTCATCGGTTTCTTTCTTTTCTGTTCCTGATCTATTTGCTATGTCTAGGTCTTTAATTCCAGATAAAATTAACCTATAGGTTGATATTTCCATCTTATCTTTAGATTTTAAAGAATTTTTATAGTTTGTTTCTATTTTTTCTTTTAATGTCATAATTTCTTTAATCTACTTCAAAGATAAAATTCTTCAAAAGAAAAATTGTTTTTTTATAATTTTATATTACATCCCTGTTGTGGTAATTAAGGTTTTATTGTATTAACCTTTAACTCATGAGTTGTAATTGATCAAAAAAGCAAAAAAAAGTAGCTCTCATAAAATCACCCAGATTCACACAGGCATTTTAGTTCTTGAAAATAAAATAATATTCAGGGGTATGGGCATTGGGTATCAAGGAACTGCAACTGGTGAGGTTTGCTTCAACACCTCACTAACTGGGTATCAAGAGATTATTTCAGATCCATCTTACGCTGGACAAATAATTAATTTTACATTTCCTCACATTGGTAACGTTGGGGCTAATAAGGAAGATTTAGAATCTGATAAAGTTTGGACCAAAGGTGTAATTTTTAATTCTGAAATAACAAGTCCTTCAAATTATAGATCCCTAAGAAATTTGGATTTTTGGTTAAAAAAAAATAAAATAGTTGGGATCACGGGTTTGGATACTAGAAGTTTAACTAACTTTATTAGAGATAAAGGTGCTCCTAAAGGAACTATTTCTACTTCCACAAAAGAAAATTTCAATATCAATAAATTAGTAAATACTACTACTAAATGGAATGGATTAAAAAATTTAGACTTAGCAGAGCAAGTTACGACAAAGAAAAGTTATATATGGTCTGGTTTTAAAACGTGGAAAAAAGAGACCGGATATCTAAAGAATAAAAAAAATTCTTTACATGTCGTAGCGATTGATTATGGAATTAAAAAAAATATTTTAAGATACTTTTCGGATCATAATTGCAAAGTAACTGTAGTTTCATGTAAAACTAATGCAAAAAATATACTAAAATTAAAGCCAAATGGTATTTTTCTATCTAATGGTCCTGGTGACCCTGCTGCAACTGGGAAATATGCAATAGAAATTATTAAAGAGCTAATCAAAAATAACTTACCTGTTTTTGGCATTTGTCTTGGACATCAAATACTAGCTTTAGCTCTTGGTGCAAAAACGAAAAAAATGAAATTAGGTCATAGAGGAGCTAATCATCCAGTTAAAAATTTGATTAAAGATAATGTGGAAATCACAAGCCAAAACCATGGTTTTGAAATCATAAAAGAAACTTTACCAAAAAATATTGAAGTGACTCACAAATCATTATTTGATAATTGCATTGAGGGAATTAGATTAAGAAACAAACCTATTTTTTCAGTACAATATCACCCAGAGTCAAATCCAGGGCCACAAGACAGTATTTATTTATTTGAAGAATTTATTAACAATATAAGAAAAAATGCCAAAAAGAAAAGATCTTAAAACTATATTGATCGTTGGTGCTGGACCAATCATTATTGGCCAAGCATGCGAGTTTGATTACTCAGGAACACAGGCATGCAAGGCACTTAAAGATGAAGGTTACAAAGTTATTTTAATTAACTCTAATCCAGCAACTATTATGACTGACCCTGGAGTTGCTGATAAAACCTACATTGAGCCTATCACTTTAGACGTTTTAGAAAAAATTATTAAAAAAGAAAAACCAAATGCAATTTTACCAACAATGGGTGGTCAAACAGCTTTAAATTTAGCAATGGAGGCTGAGAAAAAAGGAATTTTAAAGAAATATAAAATTGAACTTATCGGAGCAAATTCTAAAGCCATCTCTAATGCAGAGGATAGAAAACGATTTAGAAAAAATATGTTAGATATTGGTTTGGACTTACCAAAATCTAAAGTTGTTAATTATACTAAAGATGCTGCCAAAGCCCTTAAACAAATTGGACTACCTGCAATAATTAGACCTGCTTTTACTTTGGGGGGATTGGGAGGTGGTATTGCTAAAACTGAAAAAGAATACCTAAAGATAGTTAAAGATGGCTTGCATGAATCTCCAGTTAGCCAGATTCTAATAGAAGAATGTCTTGAAGGCTGGAAAGAATTTGAAATGGAGGTTGTTAGAGACAAAAAAGATAACTGCATAATTATTTGTTCTATTGAAAATATTGACCCAATGGGAATTCATACAGGTGACTCTATTACTGTCGCTCCAGCTCTAACACTTACTGATAAAGAATATCAAGTAATGAGAAATGCATCAATTGCTTGCCTTAGAAAAATTGGAGTAGAGACAGGTGGATCTAACGTTCAATTTGCAATCAATCCTAAGGACGGAAGAATGGTCATCATTGAAATGAATCCAAGAGTTTCTAGGTCATCAGCTCTTGCATCTAAAGCAACAGGATTTCCAATAGCTAAAGTTGCAGCTAAACTAGCAGTTGGTTACACTTTAGATGAATTAAAAAATGAAATTACTAAAACAACACCAGCTTCTTTTGAACCAAGTATTGATTATGTAGTAACAAAAATCCCAAGGTTTACATTTGAAAAGTTCTCTACATCTAAAGCAATTCTAGGAACTTCAATGAAATCTGTTGGCGAAGCTATGGCAATTGGTAGAAACTTTAAAGAATCTCTTCAAAAAGCATTAGTTTCTCTTGAAACAGGCTTCTCAGGGTTGGATAGAGTTTTTTTACTAAATAAAAAAGAAATAGAAAAAGAATTAAGAAAAAATATTCCTAACAGAATTTTATTAGTTGCAGAGGCATTTAGAAAAAAAATAAACATTAAAAGAATTCACCAACTTTGTAAAATAGATCCTTGGTTCTTAGAACAAATAAAAGAAATCGTCGATGTGGAAAATCAAATACAAAAAAAGGGCCTTCCTAAAGACTACAACGAATTTAATAGAATTAAATCAATAGGATTTTCAGATAAAAAACTATCTGAAATTACTAAAATTTCTGAGGATATTGTTAGAAAAAAAAGAACTGCCTTAAAGGTATTACCAGTTTATAAAAAAGTGGATACTTGTGCTGCTGAATTTAAATCTTTTACTCCTTACATGTATTCAACTTATCAAAGAAATTATGCTTTAAATTCAGAATGTGAAGCAGAGCCTTCTTCAAGAAAAAAAATTATAATTTTAGGCGGTGGCCCTAACCGTATTGGTCAAGGCATTGAATTTGATTATTGTTGTTGCCAAGCAAGTTATGCTCTTAAAGATAGTGGCTTTGAAACTATAATGATTAACTGTAACCCAGAAACAGTTTCAACAGATTATGATACAAGTGACAGACTTTATTTCGAACCCCTTAAAGAAGAGTACGTTTTTAATATTATTAATAAAGAACAGCAAAAAGGAAATCTTGTAGGAATCATTGCTCAGTTTGGTGGTCAAACACCAATAAGACTTGCAAAATTTTTATATGACAACAAACTTCCTATCCTAGGAACTCAATATACATCAATAGATTTAGCTGAAGATAGAGACAGGTTTAGAAAATTACTTGATAGATTAAACTTAAAACAAGCAGAGAGTGGTATTGCCAAAACTTATAAGCAAGCTATTAAAATTGCAGAAAGAATTGGACTACCTTTAATGGTTAGACCTTCTTATGTCTTAGGTGGAAGAGCAATGGAAATTGTTTATGAGAAAAGCCAATTAAAAAACTTTGTAGAAGAAGCATTTAAGGCTGCAGAAGAGAACCCAATATTAATTGATAAATTTATTAGCCATGCAATGGAAGTAGATGTCGACGCTATATCTGATGGAAAAGAAGTATTTGTTGCAGGGATAATGCAACATATTGAGGAAGCAGGTATCCACTCAGGAGACTCCGCTTGTTGTTTACCCCCAATATCAATTAAGAAAAAAATAATCTCAGAAATAGAAATCCAAACAAAAAAATTAGCTTTAGCGTTAAATATAAAAGGTTTTATGAATATTCAATTTGCTATTAAAAATGATAAAATTTATGTTATCGAAGTAAATCCCAGAGCAAGTAGAACAATACCTTTTGTATCTAAAGCTAAAGGAATACCCCTTGCAAAAATTGCTTCAAGAGTAATGACTGGTGAAAAATTATCTAAATTTAATTTGAAAAGTAAAAATAAACATTTATTTGCAGTTAAAGAAGCTGTGTTTCCTTTTAATAAATTTCCAAATAGTGATTTATTATTAGGGCCTGAGATGAAATCGACAGGTGAAGTTATGGGTTTTGATAAAAACTTTGGTATGGCGTATGCAAAAAGTCAAATTGCTGCTTCAAACTCTTTACCCACCAAAGGTTTAGCATTTATCTCCCTCAAAGATAGCCATAAAGATGAGGGCGTAGATTTAGCAAAACAATTATTAAAATTAAATTTTACTTTATGCGCGACAGGTGGAACTGCTGAGTATATTCGTAAACATGGAATAAAATGCAAAACAATAAACAAGGTTAGTGGAGGATCTCCTCACATTGTCGATGTACTAAATTCTAAAAAAATTGCCTTAGTTATTAATACAGGTGGTGGAAATAGTGAGCATCGTCTTGATGATGCAAAGGCTTTAAGAAGAGCAACACTAGGTAATAAAGTTCCTTATTGTACGAACATGTCTACCGCTCAAGCATGTTTGATGGGGATTAGATCTTTAAAAACAAAAGAGATTACAGTAACGGCGCTCCAAGATATTTAATGTGAAGACAATCCTGTATTTGCAATACTAAAAATCATATCTTCGTAACTCATATTAAGATTTAGTACACATGATCTATAAAAATAACCTTTTCGAAGACCTGGCATTAGATTTGCTTCTATAAAATGAGGAACACCCAAGTGATCCATTTTAATATCAATTCTACCTAAAGATTTTCCATCTAAAGCTTTAAATGAATCTTTTGCTAATTTTGAAAGTTTGTCAAAAACTGCAACATCAGAAACCAAAACTACGCTCTCTTCATCATTTTTTTTAACATCAAAATCAAGAATACAATGCCCGTCTATATTTTCTTTTACAATAATTTCTATAGGCATAGCTCTTAAAGTTCCATCGATACTGTCTTCAAAAATACCAACACTATATTCTTTTCCTGCTAAATATGTTTCAACTAAAGAAGGTGAGTTTTGCTTTATTTTAATATCTAAAACTTTTGCTGTAAAACTCGCAAAATTAAATACAATTGAATTTTTATCTATACCCCTGCTATCTCCACCAGTTACTGGTTTTATAAAAAGAGGAAACTTTATAGGAATTGAAGATTCTTTTAAGTATTCGCCTGGATTTGTAATAAAAAAATCTGCAGTTCTAATATTATTTTTTTGCATAATCTTCTTTGCTCTATTTTTATCACTCTCATTATCTAAAGCTATTTTACTTGACGCGATATATGGAATTTCAAACATTTCTAAATAATCATTTAACCATATATTTCTATTATTAAAAAAGAAGTACTTAACACCAGAGAATACTAAATCGGGCTTTCTTTTAACTAGCGCTTCAAGATCTTCTTCGGAATTAATTTCAGTTATTGAAACATCTTTATATCGTTTAGATAAAATCCTTAGAACATTTTTTTCTTCAAGGATAATTCCAACATTATCTTGATGCGAATTTACCTCACCAAAATTAGGAACAATAA
>Ga0209709_10003309_pt1 | contig 13460 bp, 15 predicted proteins | sample ArcticOcean_MG_C_2_FD_187435 | JGI IMG/M metagenome (GOLD analysis project Ga0209709, IMG submission 187435) | Marine microbial communities from western Arctic Ocean - ArcticOcean_MG_CB4_136 (SPAdes) (version 2) | ecosystem: Environmental > Aquatic > Marine > Oceanic | place: Arctic Ocean... | reverse complement strand
ATTTACCATTCGTGGTATTGTAAAGTTTGCTCTCAAATGTGTGAGAGCAGACGTCGCATCGAAACGTGCACTTTGTATGGGAACCTGTCGTCCGCAGTGCATCCGCGGCGTTCACGAGGCAGTCCACTTTGCGCGTGCCCTTTGTCGTGTTGTGCCTCGTGCACGCTCCACGCTCATTCTTCGTGCACTGATCGGGTTCGTCTTCGCAGGTAAATTTAGCAAACGGCGTTCCTCTTTTTCTTTTCGGAAACTTTTGCTTCGCGCCCTTCTTGCGCTTGCGTTTGGACCCTTTCTTAATGGGGAGTGGTGATGAATCTGTGCTTTTGCCCCGTCTCAGCGTTTTCCAGTACGACTTGCGTTCTTCGAGCCATGTGTCAAAGGGAGACGCACCTTCCGCATTTGCCGACATCATGTAAAAAAACCAAGTATGAAAACAAGTGTGAAAAGTGGACTGCAATTCAGATTTTTTTTTAAATTCAAAAAAAATAGTGACTTCAATTTGACGCGTGACTTATCTATTTTTTTTCTACACTTTCTCGCGGTCTGCTGATATTCAAATTGCCAAACCCAACAAACAGTTGCCCAACAATGTCACAAGATGAATTGGACTATGTTGCATTGGGAAGAAAATTAAGAGAGAAAGCGGAAGCGCGTGAGAAAGAACGACAGCAAAAAGAACCACCACCAGCAGCTGTTTATGGCGAAGCATACGTCCCGATGGTGAACGAGATCAAACGTCTTGCGACCGAGTACGATTTATTCGAGGAGCGGGCGCGAGAACAAGAAAATCAAGAGACCGAATTCAACTTCCAAGAAAGCCTTGACAAGCTTAAATCCGAGACTCAAGCGGTTGGCACTGCGATTCATCAGCTCGGCGAGCTGGTTGGCGGCGTTCGGTTGATGCAGTTTACACTTAACACTTATGTCCGCCGCGAGGTGCACAGTATCTTTGGTATGCATTTTAACGGAATTGGTGAATGGAGGGCATAACTTGGACGAAGCTCGTGTAATCTCACATCACTACATAATATACTTGCTGTTTTTTTACATTATCAATAATTATCGTTTACTCTTCCTACGCATATGGGTGATGGCAAGCGCTTCGGCTTGTCGCTTCGGCTTGTCGCTTCGCACTCTCCATTTTTTTTTAATTAAACTTTTAAACCCTACAAAAAAAAAAATGTTGCGCGCGCGTGACATGGCCGAGTGGTCGGGTGGGTGCACTGTTGCCGTCGATGTTGGAACCCTTTCCAAATTTCACTCCAACACGGGCGGACGCAACACCGCGTTTGGAGCGCTCGGCGAGGCCGTCCCCGACACCTCCTCCGGTTCTGGTTCCACCGCGGCCAACGCCGACAGTTTCACAAGCGCGGCCTTCAAATGTTCACTACTCGCACCGACGACGTCGGCCACCCTTTGACCTCGGTGGAAAAATGCAAACGTCGGCATCGCTTGTACGTTGTGGTGCGCGGCCGTTTCCGCGTTTTCATCCACGTCAACTTTCACAAAATGAATTTGCGGAAACTCGTTTGCAAGTTTTGCGAAAACGGGCCCAATGTGCTTGCACGGGCCACACCACGAAGCCGTAAAATCAACGGCTACTAAAGTATGTTCCTCCAAACACATTACAAATTCTGCGTGGGTATTGACGAAATTGGGCATCTCTTTGTGTTTCTTTGTTTGTGTTGTACACATAAAAAAAATTAGGAATATTTTTATTTTTTAAAAACGAAGTGTCCAAACCGTCATGTACGCCATTTCAGACGCTTTCAAAGCGTGTTTTGCCTCAATGCTGGCAGTTTTCGAGTCGTTGCACAACCACCAGTTACGGTCGGATGACCGTACACATGCCGTGTAGTGTCCACTTGTGTTTGATGCTCCCGCGTGGTTTACCATACCAATCAATTCATAATGTTGAAACGCCAATGGAGTAGGCACGCGTGTATTAATTTTTCTTCCGTTGTTGCGAAAACGTTTCCAGTGAATAATAAGATGACGTGGCCACTTAGTGATGACCATGCTTTTTACTGCCCGTTTACGACAATTATCTTTGCACGTGTCGCACGTCGACTCGACATCTTCCGGCATACCGATATTGTGCAATGCATGCACAAAATCCTTGCCTCCTTGCGGTATATTTACACTCAACGACCGAAATTTTTCTTCGTGTCTGTTGATATGCGAACAGTCTGGGAACGCCACTGAAACACTGAACGTTCCGTCGAACGTGTCGGTGGCATTCGATTCTTCCATAATTTCCAACAACCGAAGAGTCCATTCGTGTGCGTCGTGTTGGTAATTATTTCTGAATTCGGGAAATTTTTCCATCACCATTGTTTGAGGCACGCGCGGGTCGCCAATTCCCGACCTATAGGGAATTGCGAACGCAGACAACGGCGAATAAGTTTTGTGCACCGCATCACACCCCATCAATACTTGCAAACTGGAATTTAAAAAGCACGTATTTCCATAGTTCTGAAGTCCGTGTGCGCGAATCATTTGTACAGAAGATCTAGAAAAAAAATATTTTTGTACTCCAACGAGATATTCTACACAAAAAATTCAAAAATGTTACTGCCTTCGCCTTCCACCAATCATTTTTCGGCGCATTTTTTTCACAGGAACAACGGAATGCTGTACAACTTTGCTGCTGCTGCTGCTGCTGCTGCTGCTGCTATTATTGTTGTTGTCATTTAGTGGTTTTAGTGATTTCCCTACGACCCGTTTGGACCCGATAATGGTCCCACCCATACGTGGTTTCACAGGTGCACTGATCCCGACACCGGGAGTACTTTGCTTCTTTTTACGATCCATTTCTTCGTAGATATCTGGGTTCAAACGCCGCAGTACAGACTCGTCAATTTTTTCCTGCTCACAACTTCTCAAGTTCATTTTAAAGTTAAAGGGCAAACCTTGATATTGCTCGACGATTCCTCCTTTTTCCGAATGCGCGCTTTTGTTGCAGAATTGATACGCTCCATTACTGGCACAATGCATTCCGATATTTTTGCTACGGCACCTGAGCTCTACTTTGGTAAGAATATCCCGTTTACCGACGAAAGTTTTGAAAAGCAAATACTGTTTGGAGCTTTGGTGCCTGCCAAAGAAACTCTCGGTGCAGCTTTTTTGTGTGCATACGGGTACCCCCTTCAAATCACCGTCGCAAATACGGCTGTTGTTCCGGTATTTTTCCCGCAACAACCCACACGAGCATCGGCATGCATTTGGACATGTCCCTGCCCCGTCGCCCTCGATATTTGCGTAAATAACCCGAACCAACCGCATACCCCGACTACCGCGTTGCGCATCCGGGATACCGTATTGGCTGTTTTTTTTAGGTTCAAGCTCTCCATTGCTTTGAAGTGCGGGCTCCGCATCGGATGTTGCGCAGCGAAGGGACAAAAACGTTCTTTCCGTATATCGATCGCCCCATATCCGTAGCAAAATTTCCTTTGCGGCCATACATCGATCATCGTTGTACCGCACGCGTGTGCTCGTAGACAGTAACTTTCTGTTTCTGTGCGCCGGTCGTTGTGTCGCCAAGCATTGCACTTGGATGATACTTTGCATAATGTGGGGTGTAAGTACGACGCGCGAAGACGTGGCACCCTCGTTGTCCGCAATACTTTCTTCGACAGCAACCCCCCCGTTTTGTTTTTTGGTTTTGTTCGTTGGTGTGTTTTTCTCGGTGTCGATGAGGTCTTCGACTTGAAGTTTAAAAGTTCGGGGCATTTCGAATCGTGTCAGGGGTGTATCCGACGGAAGCCACCCACAGCTCATTTGTAATACGTGCAACGTGTTCTCGAAACGTTGGTCCACCACTCGGAGTACTGCAGGTTGGCCACCGCCCAGAGATCGCACCTTGACTGTACTGTTGTGTGTGATATTGGGATCCGAAGGATGCACGACCGCCGTTTCGATACCACCGTCATCGGACACCGAGAGAATGGACAACGACACATCTCCAACCCCCACAATGTAACCTTGCCACTTATCCAGACAAGTGTACCCGGTCCCGGCCTCGTCCACCGTGGTATTAAACCGTTGAAACTGGCACACGCGCGTTGTCTCCGATATGTGCACGGTTCCGTCGGCACAGAGCACGTTTACGGGAAGGTACCGCCTACCGAACTCGACGACCTTGCGCTTCACGCCCTTACGCTCTGACGAGCCACACCGTGCACACTCTGTAATGCCAAGACTTTTGTCGGCACATATGCACGAACTAATTTTGGGAGCACCGTCTACACGCATCATGCCGTTCCAGTCGCCGGTCAGGCTGCCTAAAATGTTTGTGTCGATGACTTGTGACTCTGGATCACTGTACGGTGGCACGCTGGTGGGATCGGATTCGGCCTTCGCTCTCCACAACAGGTGGATGATTTGCCGCACCACCAAGTGTTGGCGAGTTGTAAGGATCGGAGCACTTGTAGCGTTGTCGACGCGCGTACCGAGAAGGTTACGACGTTGCACTCCGTGCAAGTGAAACCCATTTTTGTACGTTACCTTTCTCACGAGTTCAGTCATCGGAATTTCGTCACGGTCGCACTCTGAATAGTTGCATCGTGTCGTGGCCACACTGTTGATGCTTGCGCCCACTGTTTTGCTCCCGCAATTCGGGCAGCAGTACACCACCGTCGTTTTTATTTTGTCCTGCATGGACATGACCACAAACGGGTCTTTGGCCCTATCCTCGCAATTGGACCAATGGTCCGGGCACACCATACGATAAGCTTGGACGGTCATTTGCGCCAACCCTCGGCACTGCGCTTTCGTGAATTTGACGTCGCTCGGCGCGTCCACGTCCATTTTGACAAGAAAGCCAAGAGCTTCCCTGTTGTGGTACATGCTTAGCGCCGGAAGCATGTGCCATTGTATGTCCAGCGCACACGAACCCAACACACCAGATTTTTCCAAAGGACCTACACTCCACATCTTGGCCTCGTTCCCATCGAACGCGACCACACCGCACCCCCGCGCACGCGCGTCCGCCCCGGAGCCACTCAGAATGGCTCCAAATACTTTATCCCTCACTTCCTCCCGACCACCACTTCGGTCGTATCGAAACACGAGCGTCGACATGGGCCGGGAGTGCTTTGGTCAGGGTATATAAAAAAACAAAAAAAAGGGCCAGAATTTCAATATTGTGTGTCCAAAAAAAAATTGGAGTTTGACGCGTGAAATTACAAAAATAAAAAAAAAGAAATCTCAACTCGGGTTTTATTCTGGATTTTGGAAAAAAACAAAAAAAACAACAAAGGTTATTTTTTACATATTCGCACCGAATTGACAAGGTTCTAAAAAAATAAAATTCTAAAAAAATAAAATAAAATTTCAAAATTTAATGTATTTCGAATATTGTCTCAGAACAACTACAGCAAACAATCGTGCACAGCATTTACTGCGATGTTCAAGTCCGATTGTGCTACGGCCACCGACAAAGACATCTCGGTCGCGCCTTGCGTCATGCAACGAATATTGACACCGTGGTCGGCCAGAGCACTACACACCTCGGCTGCCACACCCGGTGTGTCTCGCATCAACTCACCGACCACCGTAATGATGCACAAATCTTCACTGCAGGTAACGTCGTATTCTTGAAGTGTGTCCACTACCTTCATTTCAACGCACACCGGCACCAACAAACAAATGCTTCGCTCGCTGCACGTCTGAGAAAACATTTCAACGCTCACGTCGGCCTCGCAAACTTTTTGAAATATTTGACTGGCGAAACCAACCACACCACGGTTGGAACGGACAGAAATACAGACGCGGTTTTCGAGTACAGCCATGGCCACAATTGAGGTGGTACCCAACCTGACGAGGTCGTTCGTGAGTATGGTGCCATTCTTCTTCCAACAATTGTCCGATACGTGCGCGACGGTAAGTGTGTGCCTACCGTTCTCCTCGGCGTAGTCGATGCAGTCTCCATGCAGAATACTCGCGCCGTGAAAGGCCAGTTCACGGACTTCGCCGAACGTCATGCGGTTCACGGGAAGTGCGTTTTTACACAGTCGAGGGTCCACTGTCATGATTGCTTGTACGTCTGAGAAAATCACACAGTCGCAGCCCAGTGTTTTGGCCAGAATCGTCGCGGTGGTGTCGGAGCCGTTTCTTCCTAACAAACGCGTGCGCTGGTGCTCAACGTCGAACCCGCAGTAGCCCGTGACGACGGGTACAAAGTTCTTGGCATGTGACGTGTGAAGTCGGTGTGTATCGCAGTGTAGGTTGTCGTGTTCAAACTTGAGCAAGGACACGTCGGCCCATACTGGCACGGCACTTGTGCCATACATACACAGCAATTCGCTGAAAAGGAGTGCCGAAATTTTTTCGCCCAGTGAGACGAAGAGCTCATGTGAATTCTTGCTGGTGGCGCTCGTTCTGCGCGCGAAATCGAGCACTGGTAAGATGGTCGAGAATACGGTGCTGTGTATGTGGTGTTTTCGCTTCCATCCGTTCAAAATACAACAGGCGCCCAAAAGGTCGTGTTCCAACAGTGCATCGGTAACACCCGCTAGTGCCGAGACAACCACAACGACTTTTCCCCCGTGGCTGGTGATGGCGTGCAACACACGGTTCAAGACTTGGTACGGGTGATGTCTGAGACACGTCCCGCCAAATTTCAACACTACCGTCATTTGTTTTATGGCCTCGTGTTCAAAACAAAAAAACGATTTGTTCAACGAGAGAGCACTCAATTTACGCTCTGGTCACGCTGAATTTTCCTCCGAGGAGTTCGGCGCGTCGTTTGGCGTACGTTTCAATATCCTCGGCTTCCTTGCTGCACCATAATTCAAATCTATGTGATATTTTTTTTTGTTTGGTGCGATCGAGCAAGCGTACACCCTGCAACGCCCACGACGTCGCGTTGATGCCTTCCCCGATGGCACCCAAACGAATTTCCTCCCATTCGTGATTCAGGTCGTCGGCCGACATCTTGGGGACTTCGTACCGGTATGCGAGTACAATCCCCGAGGCACCCATTTCGACTACCGTAGGTTTGCGCTTCGTGTGCTCGTAGGCGCGAAATACAAAAATAGACTTAATGTTTCCGATGGGGTGTGCCTGCACCGTTCTGGGAGCAGTGGCCGATGAAAGCAGTTCCGATGGTTTTGGTGTCCAAGTTACGCCTTGCCAGAACTCGTGCGCGTACTCAAAATCGAATACGGGCACGATGTCCCATCCGGCATAACCCTGATACGCCTCGAACCAAATGTCGTTCAAGTGTAGGGGGCTAGAAGGTGTCGTCTTCGACAGTATTGAGTCTCCGAAGTCATGTCCGTCGAGGACGTGCTGTGGGACCCACGAGATCGGCCCGTCGTCGGTGCCTTTTGTTTTGTTCCGGTGTGGCATTTGCACAAATGAAGAGACCACTTTTATACTACTACCCTCGCAAAAAAATACCGCTCTTTCACAACGTGGTGACGCGCGTGGAAACGGAACGAGACGCAGACACTTCGGTGTTAAAGAATCGTGGTACTTCGGAGAGGTGCTCTTTTTTAGTTGGTGGGGGAGATTTGGAAAATTTGGATTTGGGTTTGCGCCTCGAGGACATGCCAGACGGCACGTCCAAATGAATCGTTGCGGCTGCCTCCATCTCCTCCTGTCGGTCCTCTACATGCACGACTCCCGCGTTCTGTTGCCAAAACTGCTCGGGTATGTTGCTCGCGGCGTCGCGTTGCGTTGTGCTTGCGTTGTGCAACGACAGAATTTGTGCGTTGAGCTTCGTGTCCTGTTGTGCGGGCTCCGAAATTGCTTCCGAGGGGGCTACGGAGACTGAATCGTCTGCACGAACGATTTCTTCGTTGGACGTTTGCGGGGCACGCTCGATTCTTTTGCTGTGAATGTTGCTTCGAGCCGTCCTGTTGCTCGACCTGTGCGAAGCGGCGGCACCCGATACGAGACGCGACTTGATGTCGTTGGCAACAGCGTACAGTACAGACCGAAACGCGTCTTCGGCGACAAGGTTGCGATCAGTCGGGGACAATTTTAAAAACGATGTTTTATTCACGTTTACGTCGGGACATGTTGCAATCCTCCCCATAAAAGTGGAAAAGAACGACGTTAAATCGATCAAATTGAGATCCTCGGCGCGCATTTTGACGCTGTTGTACCCGTCGGTGTGTTGCATAGTCTTGACCGTTCGTAGGACGGTGTATCTGTAGTGACTTTCGGCGTTAGGTGTGTTCTTTTTGAATTCAGACACCTCGGCCACTCTTGCGGATTGGTCCCAGTCTTGAATTGCCTGTGTGATCGTAGACCATTCGTGTTCCGTGGTGGCCAGATAGCGTAGTCGGTTAAAAGCGTGCGATTTCAGTGCAGAGAAGAACTGACGTGGAATCTCGTGCATGGCGGAACGCGATGTGAATGTTGACATGGTTGTGTCCTTTGAAATCAGTCTAGATTTTGTTAGATACGGGTGTGAACGAGGATTGTGGAAAACCAAAAAAAAAAGTTTACGACCGACTCACAACATAGAGAGAAAAAGTGAAGCGGTGCCGGCCGCCAACGACCATGCGACCACGAGACTTATGTTCACTTTGGGTGACTCGTGTGGGTGATTTTGCTTGGTCACGATTGGAGGTCGAAGCATCAACAGTACAAAAAAGGTGGCGATGACTGTGACGACAACACTGCTGATGATTGCTGGAGAGTGTCCGTTTCCTCCTCGAAGGGTTACCATAGCTTGGTGGATGCGGTTGCCCTCCGCCATTGGTAGGAAAGGATCGACTGCCGTTGGTGTTGGAAGACTTGTGACCCACTGTGCCATGTTTTTTCTTTTGTTTTACACTTCAAGAAAAAAAAAAATCAAAAAGAACTTTGTCACGTGGTACCGGATGACGTGCCAACGTTTGTTTCGCTGGTTGACAAACACGTGGTGCACACCCAAGTAAATTTGTCTTGTAGCGCAGAGCACCGCAATAGATTCGACGTACCGAATATATTTGGGCGTGGCGCTTTGCAAGATATGCATTTGTCGGATGCCAGTGTTGTATTGGTTGCGGAGCACGTGTTTCTACGCATCGAGTTCATTGTTGAAGACACGGCATTTTGCAAATTAATGATTTTGTTGTCGCCCAACACGACTTTGGTGCGGACCATGTTTTTACAAAAAAATCAAGTTTTTTACTTTTTCTTCCAGTCGCATGTACACAACATGATCACACCGCCAACGGCCGCAATGATCAAGACGCCGACCAAAATAGACAACCCACTAGACGATTTGTTTGTTCTGTGCAACATCGTTGAATCCTTGGCGGGTTCCACGGTTTTTTGTGGTTCTGCCGGTGGAGATTTTTTTGCGTTCGAGGTGTTCGCCGGACGCCTTTGAATCACACCCTGTTTTGTAAATTTGGGCATACTTGTCGCGTCCGGTGAGTTTTTCCGCGTGTGTGTCAGGCGAGGGTCCATGCTCCGCCGGTACATCGTGTCGTCTCTCTGTTTTCTGACGGAGTTCTCCCGGTGGTCTTCTTCTTGCAACGTAAATGTTTGTTCGGCGAGTTGGCGTATGGTGGGTGGAGCATCCTCATGCATCAGTTGTTCGTTGCGTGGACGGTGATCCATGGTTTTATTCTTCCACCAAACAAAAAAAAGGGACAGTTTTGAACCTGAATCATGAGGTTGTGGGCGGTTCTGAACGCACTTGTATTTCGAGGAGTCTCTCGCATAGTGCCGGAAAGCGACGAAGAACTGCGCGTTCGATTGGGTATTCAAAGTCTGGTGGCAGTTTGCCGGCCGGAGATTCGGCCTACCACTCTACCGGTCGATCCAAAAAGTTGGCCCACGTGCATTGCAGAATGGCAGCGCGGTGGCCCGGGAGAAAGCATGCTGCGGAAAATATGGACGAACACGCGCGGAGGCGTTGGCGCCAGAGACATTTGGGACATCGCTCACAATCTCGTCGCCCGAGAACAAACCCAAGACTCGTTTGTGGCGCTGGCGTCGCTGCATTCCATCGCGGCGTTGGCGATTGGGGGAGCATACGGGCGTTCGGTGTGTATCGCGCTCAAAAAGGCAATGGAGAGACATTTGCCCGAAGCCGAAGTGAGTGCCGATCTGTTGGTCTCTGCGGCGACAGCGCACGTTTTCGGAACAGAACTTCCCGTGGTGGAATTGGCAAAACGATACTTGTTGCAATTGGCATTGGGCGTGACCATACGCACCGACGCACTGTACGCAGGAGTCTTAAACCACTTTTTGCGCTGGTGTGGAGAATCGTCTGACGTACGGGAGGCGACGTACGACGATGTCGTTGAGAAAATGCGGACTCGTGTCATTCTGGCAAGAAAGTACCTTGCGTCGTGCGAAGAGACCAACACGGTACGTGTGAAACACGAGGGTAAGGACGAAGAATCCGCAATCGCGCTCAGCGTGACAGGTGCACATCGATGTAACGATGCCAAAATGGACGGGGGTGTTGTGGCGATGGCGCGGTACGCGGAAAAATTGTGGGAAAAATCGATATACTTGCAACTGGACTGACACTGTGAAGTTGCCAGTCGCTCGGAAAAAAAAATATGTGCCCTGAAGATAAAACACAAAAAAAAGAATGTCGCATAGTGTGACACAAAGTGTGGCGCAACGGACTCTTGTGGGAGGCGATACACATGCGGAATGTTGGGAGGGGGGCAAGGCCGTGCTCGACGATTTCCGAAAACAATACCGGCGGCGTGCCGAAGACATGGACTCGTTCGGATTGGCCATTCAACGCATTGCAAACCATGTAAACACACTGCAACGTACGGTAGAGCAACTCGCAGACAAGTACGACGACGTCAAAACACCCCCGGAGAAATGTATGGTGTGCCTTCCAACCGAGTACGCGGGAAGTCAACCGGAGCTCTCTCGACCGCGCGCCGAGGACCCACTGCTGGTCGAAGCACTCCAAGCAGATATTTTACCACGCCTGCCATACGATCGCGTGTGTGACCTGAAATCAGTACCGGCAGAGCTTGTGAACAGCCCACCGTGGCTTAATTAAAAACCGTCGGCAAAACATCAACAAACGATTGTTCGTGTTGGATGAGGGGAGTACGTTCAGATTTATTTATACGGATTCTACGACGGCAAATGAGCCGCAGTAAAGATGGGCACCGGGCTTAAAATTTACAGACCCTGCACGTTGGGTCAATGTGAATGTCCGACACGCGTTGCAACGCGGTGTCGTCGCGCGGGCCGAACCAAATATGGGTACGTGCCTTGGATGGTGCTCCGTATTTATTAAAGTAGGGTGAATCGACGCACCCGCTTTCCTTGGCTTTTTTCTGTGCGGCGACAATCTCCTCCGTGGTCAAACAACGCGAGCGAAATGTTTCATAGTCGTCTCTCATTTTTTGGTAGCTGGGTTCGTGAGTCAAATCCTTTCCGAGCATGACGTTGACGCTGTGGTGGAGCTCCCAAATCAGACGGCTGAAATGGGCGCGACTGGACCACGAATCCCGCACGCCGCGTTTGCGCATGGCTTTCGTCGCTGCTGCCCAGTTTTTGTCAAAGTTGTTGCGGCAGTGGGCACATGGAAGCGTTTCCTTGAGACCATCGATAAGGAGTTTGTATCCCCGCTTGCGTGCCGGCGTATAATTCAGGCTGTATAAGTGCAGCATGACCCATGTGCATGGTCCCCATACACTCGTTTGGAACCCGTCACCACTCGTGTAATCTGCCTCGCAAAAGGTCGGTTCCCATTCGTCTCTGGAATTGGAGAGAATTCTTTCGAGACGTTTTGTGACGTCGTCTAATTGTATGCTGCCTCCGCGGATCGCCGCGTTCAAGTTCCTTCTAATTTCGGGGAGTGGTCGTCTTAGTTTTCGTTCGGCTTGACGAATTCGTTCTTTGACCCACTTCATGTTTTTTTTTTGTAAATGCTTTAGAAAAAAAAAAAGAATGTCCTCTGTCGTTTCGCAGATTCCCGAAAAAAACCGTCGATACGAAACGTTAAGGAAGCAGTACTTTGTGCATAAACAGCAGTTGGACAAACTTTGGAAACAAGTCGAGGTAGCGAGGAGAGAAATGCAGGCGAACTGTGAGCATGATTGGGTATACGATGCCGAGTGGGGGGGTAGATCGGTAAAAACGTGTAGAAAATGTGGCAAATAATAAATATTTTGGATTTTTTTATTACTCGAGGGCGGTGATGCGCTCCTCTAAACTTGCCAGTGTCGCCGCGTGTTGTGCGATCGTGGTTGTGTGCTGCTGTTGCAGGCGGTCGATCTCTTCTGTGGCGGCGTAAAGCACCGAGAATATCTTATCTTTATCGATGTGGAGCAAGTCGTCGATGTACTTGCCAAACAGGAAAATGGAACCCGACGGTGGAGACACGACGGGGATGTAAAAACTGGTGGGTTCCGCGGGAAGTGTGGCCACTTCCCAGTATTTAGAACGATTGTCGTAGTAAATGCGGAAAGTACCCGTGTCGGACAGGTCGGTAATCGTGAGTTTGTAAGTGCCATCGTCCACGCGCTCCCATGATGGGGTGGTGACTTCCCTGTACTCCGTGGGGCACAGTGCAAAGTGCGATTGCACGGCGCCCGGGATCGCGGATTGCACTTCCTGTGCGATGAATCCAACCTGATCTCCGGTGGGGCGGTTCAGGTCGTCTATGTACTTGTATGTTTTGGAAGACAGTTGTCGAAACATGGACAACCCCGTGGTAGTGGTGAGAATGTTTTTCTTGATACGCGTGTCGGAGGTGTAGTTTACGCTGGAAGTGCGAATGCCATATTGAAACACCTGAAGTCCTGACTCGAACTCTTCGTTTTCAAGTTCGTCTTCTTTCGTAAGCTTCAAGCGTATGCTTTTCCGCGCGAGCAGCAAAAGTTCCGGCCCAGTGGCTGTCGTTGTGTTGTACTGAATTTGTGGATTTACCATGTTACCAATAGCGTGGGATCCGACGGAACCGGTGCGACCCATGACAATGCCCGGCCTCTCATCCCCGGGTCCACTCTTCATCGCAACGGCGAACCCGTCACTTGTGGCCAATGTAGTGGTGGGTGCGATGACGCCGGGATCTGAGAAGGCGGGTCCCAAGAATTTGGTGATGCCCTCTGTATCCGCGGACAGACTGTCTAACCGATCGGCGGACTGTTGGAGCGCGGTCTTTGTTGTCTGGTTGGCGACGAGCGAGAATTTGTTGTGGGCACCGTCCACAAAGGCGCCCAGATGCAAGTCGTTCTCGGCCACCCCGAGCGTGGCGTGCACGTCGTCGGCTACCTTGGCCTCCAGATCGAGCCGCGTCGCCAGCATTTGGATCTGGTGCTTCACTGTCCGATTGGCCGCCAGCGAAAATTTATTGTTGGCACCGTCCACAAAGGCGCCCAGATGTACGTCGTTTTCGACCACTCCAAGGGTGGCGTGCACGTCGTCCGTGGCCTCGGCCTCCAGATCCAAGCGAGTGCCGAGACTCTGGAGCTGGTGTTTCACCGTTTTGTCGGCCTCGAGCGAGAATTTGTTGTTGGCACCGTCCA
>Ga0209709_10003306_pt1 | contig 13471 bp, 9 predicted proteins | sample ArcticOcean_MG_C_2_FD_187435 | JGI IMG/M metagenome (GOLD analysis project Ga0209709, IMG submission 187435) | Marine microbial communities from western Arctic Ocean - ArcticOcean_MG_CB4_136 (SPAdes) (version 2) | ecosystem: Environmental > Aquatic > Marine > Oceanic | place: Arctic Ocean... | reverse complement strand
TGGCTACCGAAATATCTGCTCTGCCTAACGAAGTATCTCAAAAAAATAATGTTGTTATGCAAGTTAGTGATAAAGTTGAACAAAATGTTGCAAATACAATAAGAAATCAATCTACAACAGAATTAAGTCAAGACTCTATACATCAAATCGTTCAGGGTTTACAGCAAGCCCAGGGTGGTACTAGTTTACCCTCTAGAGATATACAGCAAAATACAGAACATATTGTCCAAGATGAACAGATTAAACCTAATTTTGTTCCTCAATCAGAAAACAATCAATATATAGAAGAAGAATCTACCACAATGGAGAATATGTTAAAAGAAAATCAAAGAAAAAAACAACAGGTAGATCGATTAGATAGTCTGTATGAAGAGTTGCAAACACCTCTATTGACAAGTGTATTGTTCTTTATTTTTCAATTACCTTATTTCCAGAAGAATTTTATAAAATATGCCCCCTCCTTATTTAGTAGAGACGGTAATTATAACTTCACTGGATATATGGTAAAAACACTTATGTTTGGTGTTTCAGTATACGGTCTAAGCAAACTAACCAAAACCTTATCTGATATTTAACTATACAAATATATTGTATAATATTTGTATAGTATATATGCCAATTAATAAACAGGATTTGAGAAATAAAATAAGTGAGTTAAGGAAGGTTGCCAATAATCCAATACTTAATGCACTAGGAAATACATTCACACGTATATCAAGAGGATCAAACATAACATTAGATACTACTAGGGATCAAATTTATGATTTTGTGATTGCGTATAAAGAAATTAGAACATGGGAAGAATTTTCCGATAATTCTGAAATTATAAATAAGTTATTTAGAGACGTATATGGGGAAGATATAATAACCAAAGATACTTTTATGGCATTTGTTAAAGACCATCCTCCTCGGCCAGAAACAAATGATGATGATGATGAACCTCCAACAAAAACGGTCAGTTCTTCTGGAGAATCAAAAGAAAATAAATATGATGGTGAACGCCCTGAACATATTGAACCATACATGTGGGAAATATTGAAAGAAGCCCAATGGGGTCAACAATCTACTCCTGATGTACCACCACTTTGTCTAGATATGCTTAGACAAAGTTCATTGTCAAATCTTCCTGAACCAGAACAGGCCGAAGTTTTTGATGCTTGTATTAATCAAAATGACAAAGAAGTCGCTAAAATAATGCAAGATAGTCCTAGATATCATGGTATGAACCCTGCTATACAATGGCAAGACGCTGCACGAATAGCAAAATGGAAAAGATATAAAAAAGAAGGTCGATTGGATGAACTTGACTATGATTTGTCGGATGAGAGAAAGGGGGGAAGAAGAAAAATACCTTTTTCAAAAAAACCTTTTTCAAAAATACCTTTTTCAAAAATACCTTTTTCAAAAAAAGGTAAGAAAAACAAAAGAAAAACTCGTAGAAAAACTCGTAGAAAAACTCGTAGAAAAACTCGTAGAAAAACTCGTAGAAAAACTCGTAGAAAAACTCGTAGAAAAACTCGTAGAAAAAGAAAATTAAACAAAAAATTCCGCGTCCGAAGAAAACGACGAGGTGGTGATAGTAATTCCGCAAAAAAAATTCAAAAGGTGGTTAGAGGACGTCAATCTCGTAAAAAAAACAGTACAAAGATTAGCACAAAACCCGTTCGCTATAAATTCTACTACTAGGGATGGACAACCAATGGATGAAAGAAGAGGTTCATACATTGCTAGATCATTCGGTATTTCACCACAATCTACTACTCAACTAGCGAAAGATACAAAGGAAACATCAGAAAAAAGAGTTAGAGAAAGTAACGCTAAATCAAGACAATTATTAATAAATGATCTTGTTAATAATCCATTTAGTCGTGAATATCTTGAAGAAATGACAAATCCATCAAGATTATTAAGAATGAATAGTACTGAAGATCATTTAACTGAAAGAGAAAGAAGAGTGAGACAATCCATTAAGAGAGGTGGAAAAAAAAACAAAAATACCTTTTTCAAAAAAAAAACGTAAGAAATACAGAAAAACCTAGACAAAAATAAAATAAATTTAAAATATATATGTTCCCAGATTTTTTATCAAATCAATTAGGATTTACGCGTGAAACCGTTTCAACTATTTTAAAGGCTACTCTACTTCTTTTTATTTCTATAGCAGGTAATTTTTTAGCAGAAACATTAGGATGTAAAACACAGTTTTATTTAGAAAATATGTACGTCAAACATTTATTGATTTTATTTATGATCTATTTTACAATTGATTTTACACAAGGAAACGAAGTTGTTAGTCCTATAATAAACATTAAACGAGCATTTATTGTGTGGATCCTTTTCCATTTATTTACTCATTTAGATATTGGACCCACATTAATTGTTTTATTGATGATTATGGCGCTTTTCTTTATGTCTAATTATACGGTTTATCTGGAAAAAATAGACAAAAAAGGTTCCCAATTAGACAAAACAATTAAAAAGGTTGAACAGGTTTTATATGTATTAATTTTGAGTATTATTATTATTGGATTTTTTTATTATTATTTAGAAAAAAAAGATGAATATGGTAAACGATTTAATATATTGAAATTTGTATTTGGGGTAAAGAAATGTAAAAGTATGAAATAAATAGTTTGTAATTAGTTTAAAATTATATTTTAACTTATATTTTTTTTTTATAATGCAAAAAATATCAGTAATCATTCCAAGTTATAATAGATTTAAATATTTATTAAAAGCCCTTGAAAGTGTTAGAAATCAAACATATAAAAATATTGAAATTATTATTGTAAATGATGGTTCATCGCAAGAAGAGTATTATAATCATAAGTTTGAAGGATGTATTGTTATTAATTTAGATAAAAATTCAAAAGCGCGTTTTGGACATGCATCTCCTGGAGGTTTTCAACGTTCTATGGGAATGAAAATTGCGAGTGGAGAATATATTGCATTTTTAGATGACGATGATTATTGGTTACCAGATAAATTAGAAAAACAAATTAATGCAATGCTTACTAGTCGATGTTTAATAAGTAGCACTGATGGATTAATAGGAAAAGGAATTTACGATAAAACCAAACGGTATACTCTTTATAATAAGGAGAGATATTTAGGTACTATTAAAAGTATTTTTTCAAGAAAGGGAAAATCGGAATTAATGAAATATGGATTCCCTACAATATGGACCGAAGAATTTTTAAACACTCATAATTGTGCAATAGCATCTAGTATAATGATTCATAAAAGTATAATTGATAAGATAGGTTATTTTAGCAATCAATTATGGGCTCCAGATTATGATTATTGGTTAAGAGCCATTAAACACAGTGATTTAATGTATGTTGATGAACCTTTGATGTATTTTGATGTAGGTCATGGCGACGGTCAAAATTATTAATTTTACGTATTTATTATACATTTTTATTAATAAAATAATGTATAATGGTTAATGTTGTTAGTTTTTGTTTGTATGGAAGTCATTCAACATATATTTTAGGTATGAAAGAAAATATTAAACTTGCAAAAGAGTTTTACCCAGGCTGGGAAGTTTATATTTATCACAATAAAACAGTACCTGAAAAATATATTACAGAGTATAAAGAATTAGGGGCTATTTGTCATTTATGCGAAAATGTAGGAAAAAATAAAATGAATTGGGAAGGTATGTTTTGGAGATGGATGCCTTTAGATGACCCTGAAGTGGAGGTTTGGGTATCACGAGATGTCGATTCTAGATTAAGTGGAAGAGAAGCGAAAATTGTAAATGCGTTTGTGAATTCTGGAAAAACCTTACATTGTATTAGGGACCATCGATGCCATTATAATTGTATTATGGGTGGCATGTTTGGTATAAATAATAAACTTTTTCATAAAAAATATAAATTTAAAAAAGTTAAAGATATAATTAAAGAAAATTATCAATATTACCGAGAAAGACCGTATAATGTAGATCAAATTTTTTTAAATGATAAATTATGGAGTTTATTAAAAAATGATTCTATGTCGCATATATCTAATGGAGGAAGGCGTGTTTTTAAAGAAGATATAGAAATCTCTCCAGTTGGAGATTTTATTGGGAAACAATATAGACTAAATGACACAACATCAGAAAAAGTAAATTTAACAAGTATTGATATGGTAAATAAAACCTTTAGAATTAAGAATTTATATACAAATCATTGTTTTGATATAGAAAAAGAAAAAGTTAAATTAAAGGTTGTTTCGGATAGTGATTCACAATTATGGAAAATGGACGATAAACATAAAATAATAAATATTAGCACAGGTAAGTTTTTGGATTTTGATAATAAAAAAGATTTAATAATTTCTTTAAATGATAAAAATACATGGAATATTCAAGAGGGTGGATTTATAGTTCATGATTCAAACATGGCTATCGATTTTAAGGGTGGATTTACTGATAAAAGATTAGAACCATGGTTATATAAATTTAATTACAGTGAAGCACAACAATGGGAGTTTTTGGAAGATAATTCAAAAAGAGTTTTTAGAATCCAAAATCCTTATAATAAAAAGTGTTTTTCTGTTGAAAACAATAAAGTTAAGTTGACATTATTAGATGATAATAACCAAAAACAATTATGGAAATTTGATAAAGAAAATAAATTAATGCATGTTATAAGTGGTAAATATTTAGATATGGATCAAAACAAAGACTTAATTATTTCTAAACAAAGTAATCACACATGGAGTATGGAGGACGGGGGCTTTATTGTAAATAGTAAAAATATGGCTATTGATATAAAAGGGGGTATTAATGATAAAAGAAATGAGATTTGGTTATATAAATTAAATTATAGTGAAGCACAGCAGTGGGAATTAAAAGATTCTAATAATTTAAATATTTTAAAAGTTAATACGGTAACTTTTAATTATGATAACATATTTCCTATTACCACCAGTATTCCATCAGAAATATTTGTAAAAGATATTGATGAAGTTATTAAAAATAAAACAAAAGACATGTATGATGGTATAAAAAATAGACCTATAGGTGGTAAAGTTTGGTCGAAAGAAAAAAACAGATATGTTGATGGTTATGAATTTAGTAGAGAAGAAGATTATTATAATGCTTATCAAGAAGCAAAATGGGGATATACAAAAAAGAAAAATGGGTGGGATTGCATGAGACATTATGAAATAGTTGCCAATGGATGCTTGCCTTTATTTGAAAATCTTGAAGGTAGCCCTAAACTTACTATGAGTTCCTTTCCTAAAAATTTATTAATAGAAGCGAAAAACAAAAAAGATACAATGACAGAACAAGAGTATAATTTTTATTTAAAAAAAATTTTTAATTATTTTAAAGAAAATTTAACATGTAAAAAAGTTGCTGAAAAATTTTTACAACAAATTCATAAAAACAAAAACAAAAAAATATCAGAAGTAAAAATATTGTTACTTCATGGAAATGAAGCAAATAATTATATGGCGGATATGTTATTTGTTGGATTGCGTAGAATATTAAAAGAAAATATTGTAGATGAAAAAAAACCTATTTGGGTATATAAATCCTATACAGGTGGTTCTTATGGCAAAGGTTTTACATATACAAAAAGATTAGATGATATGGATATTGATAGAAATAACATTGAAGACAAAATTAAAAATAAGTTTTTTGATTACATAATTTATAGAAAATCTGGTGGGGATGAAGGAGAATTAGGTGATTGTAGAAAAAAAATGGAACATTGGGATTTAGTAGAAAAAACTTATAATTCAAATGAAATTGTATTTTTATATGGTGGAGATAGAATGGTAAATGATAAACATAATAATCATTTAACAAATCATTTAAAATATCATTCAAATAAGGGTTTGTGTTTTGTGAGAGAGTTTACTGCACCTGATATTTTAAAATATAAAAATTTTATTAATACAAAAGATATAGTTAATCAATACTTTGATCAAATTTATATTGTTCATTTAGATAATTTTACTGATAGAAAAAAGAAAATGATTGAACAAATAAAAAAATTTAATTTAAAAAATATTACTGTAATAGATTCTATTAATAAAGAACATATTGATATGGAAAAATGTAAAAAATTAAATATAGTTGCTTATCCAGGTATAGAAAGTTGCAAACACGATCCACAATGTTCGTGTGGTGGAAGGGGTCATAAAACACATGAATTTCCGGGAAGAGTTGCTTGTTATTATGGACATTATTTGGCTTGGGAAGATATAGTTAAAAATAAATATAAAAAATGTTTAATATTAGAAGATGATTTTGTATTAAATAATGACTTTCATAATAAATTTAAAACATTATATACGCATATGCCGAATGATTGGGAAGTCATTTTATTTGAAAATAGTCAATGGATAAATAGAATGAAACATAGGTATAAAAATATACATAAAAAAGATATTATTGATAATGATCCGTACTTTTTTAAAACACCATATGGAACTCAAGACGCAGGTTGTTATGCTATCACTGGTAATACTGCAAAGGTATTAGTAAATAAATCACTTCCAATAAGAGCGGGAGCAGATGCATTTATCGGTATGTGTATGGATCGTTATTTTATAATAAAAAATTTTTATATATCTAAAATAAACTTATCTCATAATGGTTCTATAGGGACAAATGCAGGTATTTATAAGGGATATACTGAAAATACGCATAGAATTTCTGATAAAAAGTGCGATAATAACGCATTAAATTTAGAATTAAAAAAACTAGTAAATAAATATGAAAAAACTGATATTAACAGTTTATATTTACTTGAAAAACCAAAAACAGTTTTAATTTTAAACCATAACTATCATCACAAAAATAAAAAAGGATTAGAAATGATTTGTGAGTATTTAGATTATAATTTAATCTATGGCTCAGAAAAGGATATTCCAAAAGCAGATGTTATTTATTGTCCCAGTCGTTCATTTAACGCAAGCAAGTATCCTAATAAACGTTTTGTTTTTGGACCACATTTGTCTATTTTTCCAAATGGTTTATTAAATAATATACATAATAAAGATAATTCTGTTTATATTCAACCTAGTCCTTGGGCTAGAGATGTATGGACTAATTGGAAAGATATGGATGCTGAAAAATTAATTCCAATTAAAAGTTTTCCATTTCCAGTAGAAGTAGATTTATTTAAACCTGGTGAACATCAAATAAAAGAAAATGTTTTTGTTATGTTTAAACATAGAAAACCTGAAGAATTAAGATTTGTAGAAAATTTTTTAAATAATAAAAAAATATCATATAAAACATTTAGATATGGTTCATATAAGCAAGATGACTACATAAAACATTTGAAAACATGCAAATATGGTATTTGGATAGGAAGACATGAAAGTCAAGGATTTGCATTGCATGAATCATTGAGTTGTAATGTTCCATTGTTAGTTTGGAATGTAACTAATATGAGACAACAACATGGATGGAATGGTTGTCCCGACGTATATGGAATAACAATACCTTATTGGAGTAAAACATGTGGAGAATATTTTTATAAACAAGATGAATTTGAAAAAAAATATAATATATTTTTACAAAATCTAAATAATTATAAACCTAGAGACTTTATTAAAAATAGAGTAAGTGTAAAACAATGTGCAGAAAATTTTAAAAATATTTTCTTAAATAAAAAAAGAGAAGATGATACAGATTATAAGTTATTAACATGTGCAAATAAAAATTATTTTCATGCACTAAAACATTTTATAAATAATGTTAAACAAATAAATATGGATTTTGATAAATTAATTGTTTATGATGTAGGATTAACAAATGATCAAGAAAATGAACTTTATATTTTACAAGCAGAATATGGATTTAATATTTATAAATTAGATTTTTCCAAATATCCTGAACATGTCAATTTAAATCTTGAAAAATGGAGCGGATTAAATAATAGTTATGCATTTAAGGCAATAGTTAATTATAATGTTTTACAAACAATAGATTGTCCATTAATCTTTTTAGATTGTGGTTGTCATTTTTCAAAAGAATCATTATTAAATATTGTTAAAAACACAAAAGAAAAGGGATTTTGGGTAAATATAAGTAATCATAAAAATAGTATTGAATCATTAGAATTAAATCATCCTGATACATTGAAATTTTTTAATATTAAAAATACAGAGATAACTACTTGTTTATCTGGATTATTAGGAATTGATTATAAAAATAGTTATGCTAAAAACATAGTAGATGAATGGTATAAATATTCAATAAATCAAAAAGTTATTATACCAGATGGAGCAAATAGAAACAATCATAGAAATGATCAAACCGTGCTAAGTTGTATATTACATAATAATAATTATAATTATCACTACAAATATACCGTAGATATTACTCCTTGGAGAAATAAAAGCACATCTCCATACTACTGTAAGTATAAGGATTTTTCTTGTTTAAAAAAGCAAAATAATGCATATGAAAGTTTAATATATACCAATTCATTAGATGAAGCAATAGAGTGCTATATGGGAAGAAAAAATATATCTAGGGAAATATTATTAAAAAATTTTATAATATCTAGGGAAATATTATTAAAAAATTTTATAATTAAATAATTATTAAATCATAAATTTTTTTGTAAAAATTTTTATGTTTTATAACCATATATGCAGTCATTTGTAATCGAATACCCCGATAATTATGTATTATGTTTAGGAAAATGTGAATCTATAAACATAATCTCTAATAGAGTTTATAATGAATATATAACTCTTCGTAAATTAGATCCTTTATTTAATTCAGTAAATGAACAAGAGAGTAATAATATTGTTGTAATGAGTAAAAAATTAGAACCAATAAAATTTTATCTTGATGATAAATATTTTAGATGTAGTAAAACAAATAAATATCTTTCATGTTTTGCACATAATAGACAATGTTGTGGAGGGGCTCCATTGTTTTTATCAGATAATAAAGATCTTGCATTAGTTTTTAAAGAAAATTTTGTTAATGAACTTTTAAGTAAGGAAAAAGAAAAAAGTCTTTTATGGTGTTCAAGCAGATGTTATCCACGTCCTTGTTTTCCGGGCGAAGGTGTAATAGTTGTTGCAGGAGGAAGTTTAAAAGAATATTGTCCAGTTGTGTCTTATCACAGTCCCGATTATCCACAAAGATGGCGTCATCTTATTGAAAGAAATAAAGTTTCATTTAAAAGTCTATAAATTTGTAAATTAATATATTTAATAATATAAATATATTAATACTTTACAATAGTGTCAAACTAGAAAAAATATTTCAAATAAGAAATTATTAAAAGATTTTATTATATAATGAAGTAAATATTTAATATTATAATGTAAATATAAAGTATAAATTATGGAAAGTTTGGATTTCTTAAAACTTTACAAAACTAAAAATTTTTCTAAAATCAGATTAGGTAACAAGTTTGATGGAGGATATGTAATTTTAAATGATTTAGTTAATTATGATTTATTTATATCATGTGGAATAAGTAACAATATCGATTTTGAGAAAGATTTTTTAGATAAGTATAAAAACGTAACCTGTTTAGCATTTGACGGTACAATATCAAATATACCTAATAATAACTATAATATACAATTTATTAAAAAAAATATTGGTAATGTAGATAATGACACAACAACAACATTAACTGAATATTTAAAAAATCATGAAAATATTTTTTTAAAAATGGATATTGAAACGTGGGAATTTAGATGGTTAGAAAAAATTAAAGAACAAAATATGAAAAAATTTGCACAAATAGTAATAGAAATACATTTTCCATTCACATTATCTGAGGGTATATTCAACTCAAGATGTGGCTTAATTGAAGTAAAAGAAAAAATTAATTTAATTAAGAAACTATTTAAGAATCATAAAATGTTCCATATTCATGGAAATTCAGCATGTGGTGTCACTAAGTATGAAAATAAGAAATTACCCAATGTAATACAATGTACATTTGTTAGAAATGATTTAGTTTCTGATTATCAATTAGATAACCGTACAATTCCTGACCCGGCTTTAGATAATATTAATATTAAAAATACTACAGAAATATCATTTTCACTAAATTACAAAAAAAAAAATATTATTTATGCTTGGACTATTAATCCTGGACCACGAAACTCTCCTCAATTTCGACATGTGGGTTGGGGGATAGGTGATATCATTAGAGGTATGATGACTACCCTAACTACTTATGAATCATCAAAACATGAAGTAAATATAGATATATTCAATCATCCTATAGCGAAATACTTACATTTACAAGATTATAAATATAAAAATTATACTAAAGAAAATATTAAAAATGTATTCTGGTGTGGTGATAATATAGAAGAATACGTAAATAATTGGAATTCTGATAATCCTATTTTACTAATGACAAATAAACCTTTAAATAAAAAATTAAATAAAAATGTAAAAACTAAAATTTTAAATTTATTTATTAAAAATAAAGAATTACAAAAAGAGATTGATGATATTAAAAAAAAATTAAATTTAAAAGATAATTATTCTATTATACATTTTCGCTTAGGGGATGATCAACTAATAAGGAACTATAATAATTATAATAATTTTGATAAATATTATGAAAAATATTTACTTCACAAAAAAGATAATCAACTTGTTATGAGTGATAATATTTTATTTCGTAAATATTTATTAGAAAAAGAAAAAGACATTAAAATATTTAATACAGAAAATATTTATCATCTTGGTATATATAATGATAATCTTAAGGATACTTTAATAGAATTTTTTTTAGTATTAGAATCAAAATCTATTAAAACACATTCTGTTAATGTATGGACCTCTGGATTTGTACTTTATCCTAGCATACTTAAAGATATACCTTTACAAAATATTTAATTATCTTATAAAATAAAAGTTATTTTATAAAATATAATTTAATTTATCACTTTATGCTAATAGATGTATATATTTTTCGTAAATTTTTAATATTTCCTCATGACCTTTTTTTGTATAGTGTGCAAAATGGGTTGTTGGATCTTCAATAACATCATTTACTGAAAGATTATTTTTAAGCAATTCTTCCATTGGATCTATAAACAATATACTATTTTTTAAACAAAAATTTTTAATTAATATAAGCAAATCATAACGATCACCTTCTTTTCTCGTAACCAAATGGCCTACAAATATTATTTTTTTTAAATATAGTAATTCAACAATTTTATTTAAGTCATCTATAATTTCTTTATCTTCTAGAATACCTGTTTCTATTTCATTTTTATTTTTATTATAGTTATTATTGTCATACATTATGTGATGACAATATAAATTTTTATATTTATAATATTTTTTAGAAGCAATTTCTATAAAAATGATATTACTTTTTTTTATTTCATTTAAAAAAGGGTTATTTTGTATAGGTCGGTTAGATAATATAGGTGATCTAAAAATCATTGTTTGTTTAGGAGTTAAATTATCAAACAAACAATAATTTAAAACCTGTAACACTTCTTTGCTGTAATGTGGATAACTTAAATGATTTTTTATACTAGTGATTTTATACTTTTTATATAAACTGTCTTGTCTACACGAACCTAATATAGTTATTATTGGATTTTCCATATTTATTTAAAAGATAATTTATGTTTAAATATATTTAAAAATCTATATATATATATAAAATGTATATAATATCAGATAACAATAAAAAAATTAAACCATTGCACTATAGATTAGGGGATAATATAAGATTTAAAAATGTAACACCGCCTAAAAATTCTTTAGGATTTAATTATTATAAACAAATAAAATCCACAGAACAAATAAGACCACTACATTATGATACACTTTATAATGTTGTAATGGAATCAGATTATATTGCATGTCCAAAAAATTCTATATTATTTCACTTACGGTTATATGATTGGTTTAATTGGCCACACGCTGGTAAAAGTTCTATGAAAGATTATGAAGATTTTATTGAAAAAAATAAAGATTTGATATCAAATATAGATAATGTATTTTTACTATATGGAGGATGTAATAATAAAAATAAAGAAAATATTGAAAAAACAAATGAATTTATTAACACCTTAACTAAATTATTAAAGAAATGTAACTCAAATGTATTTAATATTACAAGTGAAAATACAGATCAGGATTTTAAATATATGGTAACTTCGGAACATTATGTTCCTTCTTTGGGAGGATATAGTAATTTAGCAGGAGCCATAAATAAAAACACGGTTTACTGGGATGTTAGTGAAAAATTTATAAATCAATATAAAGGACCAAATGATAAAAATGATGTAAAAAAATTTAAAGATTATTACTTAGAGTGTAAAAAAAAAACAAATGCAATTGTGGTATTGACTAGGGGTTATCCTAATATTAATAGTTATAATCAACTCATTGAAAGAAATAAGATTTTAGAAAATACTATTGTATTAAATACAGATTATATTATATTTCATGAAGGAAATATACCTATAGAACATCAAACTTATATTTCAAATAAAACACCTAGTCTTGATTTACAATTTGTAAATGTTGAAAAAGATTTTAAAAAACCACCAGTAGATATTGACCCTGGGACTAGTTATTTTAGTTTAGGTTACAGAAATATGTGTAATTTTTGGTTTTCAAATTTTTGGAAATATACAGAAAAGTATGAAAAAATTGTTAGAATAGATGAAGATATAAAATTATATTCAGATATAAATATTATATTTAATAAACTAAAAACTAAATTAGCATGTTATGGTTGCTGGGTGAATGACGCGAGGTTTGTTACAAGAAATTTAAATAATACTACACTTACATTTTTTAAAGAAAAATATAATGAAAATAAAGTTGCCCGAGGACCCAGTGGACCGTATACTAATGTTATTGGTTGGAATTTAAAAGAATTAAGAAAAAATAAAAAAATTTTTGAATATATAGAAGAAGTAAAAAAAACAAATATGATTTATTACAATAGATGGGGAGATTTACCCTTGTGGGGCGAAATCTTATTTTATTTTTATAGTAAAGAAGATTACTGTTTAACAAATGAAATTAAATATTATCATGGAAGTAGTGGAGGAACTTATAATGTTGATTAATAATTTATTAATTTGAAAAACTCATCAAAAGACAAATTATCTGCTTTCCAATCAGTTTGAAATCCTTTATCTTTTAAAAAATAGACTTCCACATTGTCTATTTTTTTATATTTATCAAATATCTCTCCATTGGATTGAATTTGAAGAGTTTGAAATTTCGGGTGAACAAGAAAATATATCTTCACTTTACAATATGGATTAATACTCTTGCAAGTCTTAAAAACTGTATTTATTTCTTCAGTAGTAGGGTAATAAGGGTCTAGCCATTGAAAGTCGAAGCAGTGTATAAAGTGAAGTGTTGTATTATTGACAATTTTGTCATACAGTCTATGAAACCTCCTTTTGTATTTATCAAAGAAATCTTGAGGAATCTCTTTGCGAAACCGTTTAACATCATGGAGAGAAATTAGTTTATAATTTA
>Ga0209709_10003305_pt1 | contig 13472 bp, 22 predicted proteins | sample ArcticOcean_MG_C_2_FD_187435 | JGI IMG/M metagenome (GOLD analysis project Ga0209709, IMG submission 187435) | Marine microbial communities from western Arctic Ocean - ArcticOcean_MG_CB4_136 (SPAdes) (version 2) | ecosystem: Environmental > Aquatic > Marine > Oceanic | place: Arctic Ocean... | reverse complement strand
GAATCTAAGAAAAAGAAAAAAGAGATGATGGATAAATATGTAGGATTCCTTAGGAAAAATTCAAGTGAAATTGTTAAAATATTTGAGATGCAAAATTTACTCATTGATGCAAAATTAATAATTATTCGTAAGTTAGAGAAAGTAAAATCTATAAAGACATTGATGAAGACATCTACAGGGTTTAGAGTAACTGCACCAGAAGGATTTGTTGCTATAGACACTCTCAAGGGAGGTGCGGTCAAATTGGTTGACCGGCTAGAGTTTTCAATGCAGAACTTTAATGCAGCAAAGAATTGGGATAAGTAAATGAAAAAATTTAAAGAAACTAATGAAACATTATATGAGAGATCAGGTCAAGAAAAATTGGCTCTTGATTTAGCACTTCTTGATGAAGCTAAGGGTGATATATGTAGTATTCCATTAGAGAAGTTACGGTCAAAAGTATTACGTACTCGACACAAAAAATTGTGTGACTCAAAACCAAAGAAAAAAGAAAAAAAGAGTATGTGGTCAAAGGCGGCACATAAAGCGGCCGGAGGACACAAATTACATAATAGTGTTGAAGAAGGAACAGATGACAATTTAGTAGTATTAATACGGGATATTACTTCTAAAATGATTGGTGCTATTAAAAAGAATGATCAAAGAAAGTTACAGGGTCTCTATAAAAATTTGGGAAAGGTTATCAAATGAAAAGTTTTAAAAATTATCATGAAGGGTGGTTTTCTAAAAAAGAACCAGAAGATGAAGAGGAACAAGAATTACAAGACCTTGGTATGAAATCGTCCGGTAGAGGAAGTTGGTCTAAAAGAGATCAAGAACGATATAATGATCTTTGGATGAAGATGCACAAAAAAGGAAAAACACCAACAATGTCACCGCCTAGTGTACATGGTGATGATTCTTGGGCTACTAAAACAACTAAGTTACATAAAAAACTTAGGTTAACTAGAAAAGATCATCCAAGTGTACTTTCATGAAATCTTTTGTACAACATTTAAAAGAATTTGCTATAAATAGCACATCAGACATTGTGTTTGAAGTTGGAAGTCAGGGACAAGGCTCCTCAGCTTTAAAGATTCCTATATCTCCGTCCATGTTCAAAAGGATATGGCCAGATACGATTCGTGCGACAGTATTTCATTCAACAGATGCAGAAAATGTAGCCGGATTAAAAAGACTTGAGGGAGGAAAGAAATCCATCTCAGGATTTTTTTCTATGATGGCAAGTGAAATGGAAGGTGGTATTGCAACAGATGGTGGTGTTGTTGTAGAAATGGAAGCTGATATACTTGTATCTTCTAAAGATGATATAATGAGTCAAGTAGATAAAGCAGGCAGAAGGTGGGTTGAAATGTCTTGGTTTGAATTTGCATTAGGTAGAAATGTTCCAGCTGGATACAATAAAATAGAAAGAGGTCTTAACGTATTAATAAGAGAACTTGTATTAAAATATTTAGAACCAATAATGGGAAATAAAGCACGAACTGAACCCGAATTTTATCTTTGGGGTAATATGAAAAGACATTTAAAAGATAGCAAAAAATTAAGTTTAGTAATAAAAGATTATTTTGATGGTGTAGAGAAGGTACTTAAAAGCAATAAGAAAGTAATGGGTGAAATATTTTATAGTTATGCAAAAAAAAGAATGAATGATGGTGCTTGGGATGAACAAGTAGTCAATAATATTAAGGTTAAAAAAATTCATGTTCTAAAAGATATATTTGACGATGATAACAAAGAAGCTTTGGAAGATATATCATCAGCCTACCCCAAACCAGCTATGATAAAGTCGTGGGATTCTTTTAAGGATGTAGAAACCTATACAAAAAAAGTGGCCAAGACGGAATTAAGTAAATGAAATCATTTAAAGGATATCTAACCGAAGCTAGAGGAACGAGTCTATCTGGTTTGTTATTTCTTCCAAGAATTGGTTACTATGATCAACTGATGATTCCTATATCTTCATCAATGTTCAAAAGGATATGGCCAGATACACTACGAGCAACAGTATTTCATACAACAGATGGAGATGGCATTAAATCTATAGCTAAACTTCAAGGACAGAAAAAACAAATATCTGCATTTTTCTCAATGTTTTCTCGTTATATGGAAGTTGGTGTTGCAACTCAAGGTGGTGTTCATTCAGTATTGGAAATGGATGCTGATGTTCTATTGTCTGCCTCAGGTGATGTGATGAGTCATATAGACCAGCAAGGTAGAAGGTGGACATCTATAAGTGACCTTAAAGAAACTTCACGGTGGACAAAATTTGGTGCAGTAGAGAAATCCCTTGAAAAAATGTTTGACCCTCTGGTTAAGAAATATCTCAAAAAAGGTGAGTTTCAAGAGAACGCAACAGTATGGGAACTTTGGAGAATGGCCGAGAGAAAAGTTGACAAAAAAACAATGGGTCTGATAATAAAAGATTATATGGATGGAATGGAAAAGGTTATCAAGAAAAACATTGATACATTTAGTTCCGCCATGTTGAGTTACGCAAAGAAAAGGTCAACTGATTTATCGTGGGATGAACAAATAGTCAATAACATTAAAGTTAAGACAGCTCACTTTTTTAAACTAAAACTACTAAGGGGTAAGAATTCTTTGTCACCAGAACAAGAAGAATTGATAGAGTTTGCAAAATCTAAGGGGTGGAAAACAAAAATGTGGGATGCTGCTATAGGATTAGAGGCATACACACGACAAGTTGCTAAAAAGGAATTAGGAAAATGAAAACGTTTACACAACATATGAATGAAGGTAATCCGAAAGGTGCTATAGCAGGATTCGATGGTCGTGATGGAGAAATCGTAATTTATAAAAAAGGAAGTGGATTTTATGGAGATGCCGATGATTTTGATTTTTCAGCAAAGAATGTGAAAGAACTTAAACAAAAATTAAAGGATATGGGGGTTAATCCAGATAAACCCTCCTTTGGTTGGCTGCCGAAGTCAAGGAGATACTAATGAAAACATTTAAAACACATATTAATGAATTATACAAAGATTATCCAGGCAAGGGGTGGGTATTAGGTACTAAAGATGAACCAAAAAAACTTAAAGATAAAGATATTATATGGAGATCCAAAGTTCATCATTATGATAATACTGTAAGAAGTGATAACACAAGATTTATAATAGTAAAAAATAAAGGAAAATTTAGTATGTATGCAAAGAGTGACAAAAGTGGTAAAATAGTTTTTCATTTCGGTGATAAACCTACACTCGATGACGCAAAAGAATTCGCATCAATCAGAAAATGGCAAGAGAAAAAATGAAAACAGCAGTATTTGCATTTGGGAGATTCAATCCTCCTACAATCGGACACGAAAAATTGATAGATGCAGTAATTGCAGTTAATCAACGTGAGGGTGGAACCGCCTTTATTTATGGTAGTCATACACAGGATCCAAGAAAGAATCCTCTTACTCATAAACAAAAGTTTAAGTATTTGAAAGAGATGTTCTCAGGCCGAAAAAGTATTTTTCAAAGTAAATCAAAAACAAAGAATCCACTTGAGGTAGCATCCGAATTAAGTGGAAAATACAATAAATTGATAATGATAGCGGGTAGTGATAGAGTTTCAGAGTTTAAATCTTTACTAAATACTTACAATGGGAAAAAAGGCGGACACGGATCATATGAATTTGAAGAAATAGAAGTAAAAAGTGCAGGCGAACGTGATCCAGACGCAGATGGTGCATCTGGAATGTCAGCATCTAAGATGAGAAAAGCAGCAGTTAAAGGAGATTTTGATGCATTTCAAAGGGGTGTATCAAATGAATTAAATGAAAAAGATAAAAGAAAAATGATGAATGTAGTTAGAAAAGGATTAAAATTAGACGCAATTCGTGAAGGAATGAAGCGCCGAAGAGGTACACAAGAACCATTTGAAGTCGAAAATATCGACCACAAACTTGCAAAAGAGTTATCATGGCAAGGTTATGATACTGTAAGTCTATCTACATGTGATGAAGCATTTGATTTATTCGATGAAATTGTTAATAGTGTTGGTCAAAGTACTTTTTCTAAACCTGAATTAGCATATCTTAAAGAATCATTAATTTTAGTTGATAACTGTCTTACTATTACACAAATACCAGAAGAAAAATTAGAAGACGGAGATGTACAAAATTATATTCAATATTCTGGTAAAGCAATAAAATTATTGGAGCATGTTGGAAAAAGAGTAGGTATACCATTTAACTATTCATTTTTAAATGTACTTCAAGTTAGTATGGCCAATGACACCATACCTAAAAAATCATTTACAAAATTTTCAGGAGAAATGTATGGCGTCCGATAGCCTATTAAATGTAATTCAGGGTCTTGTTAAGAGAGAGGATCGAATTTCAAAAAAAGAAGATAAAATAACTAAAGAAAAACTAAAGCTGGAAAAAGAAAAGGAGGATGAAGATGAGGATGAAGAAGATAGTTTATCTACTCCTGATCAGGATGCCGCAATAGATGGTGAAGAGGATGAAGATGAAGCTCCTGTAGGTGATCAAGATGAGCCAGAAACCGAACCAGATCCTGAAGCAGAAGCAGATCCTGAAGGTGAAGAAGAACCAGCACCAGAACCTGAAGCAGATCCAGAAGCGGAGCCAGAAGCGGAGCCAGATGATGGTGCCGGAGATACTAAACCAAATGGTCCTGATCCTGTTTTAGTTCAACAAGTAACTAATGCTGTTATGGGCCAAATTATGCAAATGATGAAAGATGCAGAAGCAGAACATAAAGAGGCAAATAAAAAAGAAATTAAATTATCTGGAAAAAAAGAAAAAATTGATACTAAACCAAAAATGGAATCTAGAAAATCTTTTAGAGAATCAATCCGTCTTTCTGTTACTAGTGGTACGCCATTATCTGAAGACTATGAAGAGGACGTTCTGAACATACTTGAAAATGAGGGTATAGATGGTCCTTTAGGTTATGAACCATTCTTTGAAAAAGGAAAATTGTTTGTAGAAAAGGGTTCAGAAAAGTCGGCAGCAAAAGTACTTAAAAAATCTAGAGATATTCGAAAAGTTCCGAAAATTGTTGGAGAGTCATTAGAAGAAGAGGACAAGAAAGAGAAATATCAAGCATTCGTTTCTGTTATGTTAAAGAAGTTCGGTGTAGAAAGTCCTGCTGAATTAGAAGGTGATAAGAAAAAAGCATATTTTGATGCACTAGATAAGGGATGGGATGCCGAAGGCGAAGAACCAGAACCGGGAGATAAAAAAAAAAATGAAAATCTCGAAAAGCAAGTAACGAAAAATGTTTTAAAAGAGGCAAGTGTAGATTCTTTCGTTGGAGCATTAGCAGTAGGTGGTGGACTGTGGGCAATGAAAAAAGCCTGGGATAAATGGGGAAAAACATCTAAATTAGCAAAACTTATCAATAAAAAAAAGTACGCCGATGATGTAGTTTCAAAAGATAAAGAAGATGAGATTGATAAAGATAACCAAGATGCAGTAGATAAGAAAGACAGAGAAGCCGAGTTTGGAACAAATGATGACGCACAAGCTGATTATGATCAAGATATAAAGGACGTTGGCCCAGAGAAAGCGAAGAGTATGATAGCCAAGGGATATTCTTTAGATCCTGAAGATGATACAAAGGTTATGCCAAGTAAAGAGGCTTCGGCTAAAGATAAAGCTATGAAGTCAAAGAAATCGGCAACGACAAAAAGACAAGCGGGTCTTAATAAAAAAATGACTCCAGATGAAGTGGCAGCAAAGAAAGATAAAGCCAAAAAAAGTATCGCCAAAATGAAAGCTAAAAAGGCCGGAAATGAAGAATTTTACATGTTGGCAAAAGAAGAGTTGATATCTTTCACAGAAGAAGATAAAACACAATTACTTAAAGAATTAGTTTCAGAAAAAATCTTAACAATTACAGAAAGAAATGAACTACAAGGAGTCAAAATGACAGAACCAAATATTGAAGAAGCATATTTCAAAGTTGATATTGCTGGTATGCCTAGTATTTACATTGAGGGTGGTGGAGAAGGGACTGTTAAAAAATCTCTAAGAGGCATAGTAAAAAATGATGCAATTAAGACTATGAAAGTTGTGAAAGTTAAAAAAGGTGAAATGTTAAAAACATTTAAAGCTGATATGAAAGAAGAAGCAGCTGAACTGAATGAAAAGGGTACAGCATATCCAGCGACAATAGACACCCTGAAAATGATAGTGAAAGATAAACAAAATCAAGTGGTTATGTTCAAATCAGGATCGGCGAGAGTTGATAGTTTTACTGCTTCTGCAATGGTTCAAGTATATGATGCTTTAAAACCAAAATCTAAAAAGACATTTGAAAAAATGATAAAAGATAAGGCAGGATTTCTCAAATCTCAAGCCTTTGCAATGAAAATGACAGAAGAAACGTTCGCTGGCTTTGTCGAAAACGTAGATGGTGAGTTTGTTAAACTTAAAGAAAGTAATGAATTACAAGCCATTATGGCATTAGATGATGTAGGTATAAAGGCTGAAATCAATCGCAAAGGTCAACTGACTGTTAAGAAAAGAGATTTAAAGAAAGCTGAGAAAGCATTAGGTAAGTCATTCAAAAGAGGTGGTGAACCTGATATATATGTTGAAAATAAAGTCCGTAGTGCTTATGATATAGTTTCTAAGGCACGGGCTAAACTCACAGAGGCGTATGATACTCATGCGGCAAATGATTTAAGAATGTATATAGATAATGATCGGCAATTATACAGACAACAAACTACTTCCATTATTAAGAATGTTCAACGGAAATTGAAGTCTGGTAAATATGATCATACTAAAGCACCAAAACTATGGTCATATTTGGTAGATAATGGAGTTAAAAAATATATTAAAGAATTTGGCGGAAATGCAAAGGATCTGTTTCCAAAAGATGTTAGACAATCGGTAGCTATAGAATTAGCGGATTATTATAAAGCAGAAATTGAAGCTCAAGGCGGAGAAATGATGTAATGGAAGATCAACAAGATATTTTCGGAACTAAATCCGATCAAGAAATATTAAGAAATGTTGCAAGTAGTGTTAACGATGTTGTAAATCCAGTTGTAGAAGCAGCAGCTGATGAAACTTCTGAAGAGGAAGAAGAAAAGATTAACCCTGTCGTTGATGTAGTATCACATGCAATAAGTCATTTGAAACAAAAAGAATTATTTATGCAAGGGATATCTGATAAAAAGACACCCAAAGAATCATAAATATAATATAAACAACAATTTAATAGGAGAAAAATATGCCTTTATGGGGAACAACTCATGATTCGGCCACAAACAAACCCAAGTGGGCACCGATAGATGAGGATTCAGATAATAGACGGGGTGATATCTATGCATCAAACGCCGGATGGGTACAACAAGCAGGAACGGCTGCCTCAGGAAACGATAATACAGATGCAGATCCAGAAGTTTTAGTCGCAATTGGCGGACTCGCTGGTATTTCTGCAGCTACTGGTCTTAAAACGGCAACTGCAACCGCAATGAGATTTATTGTTGGAACAACTGCTACTACTGACCTTTCGGCTACTGGCGCAGCAACATCTACTATTACATGTCAAGTAACATGGGATGAGAGTATAACTGTTACAGGAAATCCAACTCTTACCATTGCTAACGGTCATGAATCGGCAGAACCGGGCTCGTTTGCTGTACCGACTTACGCACTTGTATATACTGCAACCGGTTCAACTGCTAACAGAAAACGGTTTACATTAGCTAGTACTGAAATATGGGCTGCAGATGTTCTAACATTGGGTGGTGCGAATGTTGTACTTGCCGGTGGAACACTTAAAGACCAAGGTACAACACCTGCTGATGCATCATTAGTAGTTTCAGGTTTGACTGCGGTTACACATACTGTTACAGCATAAACAAATAATAATTTGAGGTTATAATATGGCAAAGAGTATTAAAAAGTCGATTAGTAAAGTTACTAAGAAGACAAAGAAAACTGCGAAATCTGCGGTTAAAGAAGTGAAACCAGAAGTGAAAACAGAAGTGTCAAAGGTGATTGATACTGGTACTTCTACAATGAGAGCGGCCATCGAAAAACTTTCTAACGAAAGAAATGTTCAGGCTGCTCATATTTGGAAACAAATTAAAGATAATAAAAGTTTAGGTGATAATCAAATTAAGGCGATTATTAACTCAAGAAACTTTTTTGCATTATTAGGCAAATTAGCTTAATAATATTTAACAGGAATACGTCTAGGACAACCCCTTTCGTTAGAATACGGAGTCCTAGCGTAAATTCCTCAACGGTGGCGAGTCCCGTCACATAGCCGTAGGAGATAAATATGGCCGATAAGAAAATTACCGCATTAAATGCGTCTGTAGGATTAACTGGTGATGACCTTTTTCATGTTGTCGATGATCCAAGTGGTAGCCCTACCAACAAAAAAATCACATCAACTAATGTTTTCAACAAGGTTCCAACATGGTTGGGTCTTGCTCAAACAGCTGAGGTAGTAACAACACCTGGAGCAATTGATGTAACTTCCGCAATTACTAATCTGATAACTGATGGCACGGATGCCGTTACTCTCGCCGATGGTGCGATGGGCCAGATAAAAATTGTCGCAATGGTTACAGGAACAAATACACCTGTTGCTGTAATTACACCTGATAATCTAGATGGTGGATCCAACATTTCATTGAATGCTGTTGGTGATACTGCAATGTTACTATGGAATGATGGTGCATGGCAAGTTATTGGTGGTAATGGAGCAGTTGTTGCTTAATCATTAACCTTATATTATATCGGGGGAAATTTATTTCCCCCACATCTTTAAAATGGAAATATTATGACAAAAAATACAGATACAGTTACAGCGAATGAATTTCGTGATGAAAAAACAAAACTAGAGAATGACCGTGCATCTTTAAATGAGAAATTACAGGCTATTAATACTGAAAGAGAACGGTGCATACAGCAATTAACAATGATAGCAGGAGCATTACAAACTGTTAATCATTTTATAGCCAGAGTGGACCCGGAAATTAGTTTAGATGAAGAAATTGATATACCGGAAGCGAAATGAAATTTGATGATTTAAACGATGATAATTTCTTAATGTTTGTCATGAAGGAATATAATAATGTACATTGTTTGGATACAGAAGAATTTTATGATGATTTAAAAAAAATTAAGTATATTAAAAGACTTTTTAATATTTACAAGAATACAGGCCAATTAAAAGAAAGACTTTTACTTAATCATTTTATAATATTTTTCAATGTATTCCCTATAGAAGCAGGTGTACGCGTTTTATTTTATAAAATAGAACAACATTTTTGGCCAATGGTGAAAACTATTTTAGTTTATTTGGATCGAATGCCAGATAAAATAGAATCAATTAGAGGACAAGTTATACTTTCTTCCGATATAGATTTGGATGAGGGTATAGTTAAAAGATTAAGAGCAATAAAGGTTTGAATGGGAGTTATTTCAGGAGCAGCAAATTTATTTTTTATCTATAGATTTCTGCGAATACTCACAACGGCGTGGGAAGATAGCGATGCTTTTAAATTGGGAATTATAGATGAAAATGGTAAAATTCTCAAAAAGAAAAATAAATTAAAGGGCAAAGAAGAAAAAGAAGCCTATACCATGATGCATCGGTTCGTATGGAAAATGAAGCGATTAATGGAAAAAATACCATTCGGGAAATCTCGTCTTGCTTCTTATGCTGCAGCTCTTTGGTTAATTAAAGAAGAAAAAGATTTTCATGGTACTGATAACGAATTACAGGAATCATTTTTGTCTTTCTTAGAAACTGACTGGAAAAATGAAGCACTTATTCTCAAAGAAAATTACGAGGGAGATATGGATAAAAAAACATATAGTAGCCTAAAACTTGATGAAATTGCACCTTGGAAAAAAGGTAAGTATAAAGTTACAGATGGAAAAACTGGGAAAGTACTCGGTAGATTCAAATCTGGTGATAAAGCTCAAAAATATGTAGATAAGATTTGGGATAAAGGAGATTATGATTCCCTTACTGTGGAACTGGGTGAAAAGGTTGTATACACCCGCGCAAATATGGAAGAAGCTGTTCTTGTAAATAGAGATTACAAGTATGATGGAAAAATAATAAAAATCTCTAAAAAGAATTTCAAGAAAGTTTCTAAAGATTATAAGAATTCTACTAAGGGTAAAGAAACGATGATAACCTATGATAGCAAGTGGGGAACAGTTTCAGTACCAGTTGAATTTACTGAAGAACTTGAACCTCTATTAAAAAATTATGATCCTAACTCTCCAGAAGGAACAGTATGTCCAAAATGTGACGGTGAGGGATGTGATCATTGCGATGGTAATGGATATCATACAGAAGCGAAAATATCGACATTTGGTAAATTTTTAATAGAAGGTCGTCCTGCAGGAAAGATTCGTGATGATGAAAATACTACGACAAATAAAGAACGACAGAGGCTTGTAGCTTCTCAAGAAAAAAATTACACCTTAAAAGATATCGAAAGTATAGCACGAAAACATAAAGTTCGGTTAAATCCGGTAGAACCTCCAATGAAATTTGGTCAGGAATGGACAATAATAACTGATAGAGGTATTAAACTTATTTACGATAAAAAGGGAAATGATACTTACGTTACAGGATGGAGAATAGATAAAAAGAAATTACGACAATATAAAGATAAGTATGAAAATGAAGAGACACGGATACAAGACATACAGCAAGATAGCAGGGGCCGATTGAGTTTACGTGGATTTGAATCGGCGTTTGAAGTAATTGGTGAACAATTGACAGAAGAGGGCGAAGGAGGAATTCCTGCAAATGCTACAGGTACTGCAGTAGTAGGAACAGGTGATGATCCTACAGTCTGGAAAAAGAAAAAAAGAAAGAACGCAAAAGTAGAAACAGAAGAATTTGGTGGCAAAAAAGTATTTGTTGTTTCCCCAGAAAGATATTGGGATTCCCGAATGGGTAAATCTAGATATAATCGATATGAAAAATATGTTGGCAATGATAAATTAGGAGAAGCTATTAGACAATATGGAATAACAAATCCTAACTCTCCTATTATATTAAAGAATTCTGATACTGGTGGAATGCTATATCTTAAATATGGCAAATAATAACAACTATAAATTGGAATACAATGCCGGATGATCAGCTTCAATCTGTGAAACTCGAAGTAGGTCTGTTAAAAAATGAGGTCGAAACAAGAGGAAAGCAAATAGAAACTCTTCTTCAAAAACTTGATCTCACCACAGACAAACTTTCACAGCTTACAGTACAAATAATAAAATTGAATACTCGACAAGAGGACTATCTTAGGCACACCAAAAGCACGAGTTCGGAATTTAAAATTCTACATACTAGAATTGGTGACCTTTATGATAAACAATTGGTGATGCATAAGGAAATAGAGGAACGTATAGATCGTTTAGATCAATATAAATCTAAATTAATGGGCATGATTATTGTTGTCGGCGGTGTTGTCGGAACATTAGTTGCAGTTATAACAGGTATATTTTTAAAGGACTAATATGAAAACTTTTAAAGAATTAATAGGTGAATTTGGAGAAGCTCTTAAAAAAACAGTAGTATATAGAGCCGGTAAAAAGAAAATTATTAGAAAAAGTAGCAAAGACGGATATAAAAACGTTGGTGGAAAAGAAGTAAAAATGAAAGCAGCAGAGAAGTTGGCCCGAGGAAAGGCTATGAGAAAAGTTGCTAAGAAAAATAAAGCCAAGGCCGGAAAAATGGCGAAAAAACGAGCAAGAACAATGAGGAAACGCGGAGATAGATAGTGAAACCATTCGGAACATACCTTAAAGAAACACGTTTAGATGATAAACTTGATAAACTCGTTCATGATGAAATCAAGAAACGGAAACTCGCGAAATTTCCAGTTAATGCTACTGATGATATTAAAATGAGGAGGGGTAAACCAGCATTCAAATTTCCTTCACCAAATAGTGATATGATGATTCATGTGTTTCTTAGAAAGATGGCTCCAAGCAAGGGACAACCCAAAGGAGTGATGGCATTTAATTATCAGTTAGAGGATAAATGATAACATTTAAGCAATATTTTGAAGAAGATAGAGACTACAAAGATGAGTATAAAAAGTTTCAATCATCAAAAAAAAGTAAAAAATATAGAGCTGAGTTGAATAAGTATAACCGAGAAAAAGGTACATACGGCAATGGTGATGGAAAAGATGCATCCCATAAAGGACGTAAAATAGTAGGAATGGAAGATCAAAGTATTAATAGAGGTAGAGCAGAAAAAAGTAGATTAGTTGGGTCAAAACGAGCAAAATCTGAAGAAATTAAGGTTCCAATAGAGGTTGGAGATGTAGTAAAAGGTGGAAAATTTAAAAATAAGAAAATTACTGTAAAGAAAATAGGAAAAAACGAAAAAGGTGATATTACTATTAATGATAGACCATTAATGAAATATAGAATAATCCCTCAAGAGGAAAATTATGGATAAAGCTATAGTAACATACATCGCAGTACTCAAGGCTGAGATACAACACTTGAAATCAAAACTTGAACCTACAGATACAGGACATATTCATACAACTATATCTACCTTACAACATCGTGTTAGGGAATTAGAAAGTAAAAATTAATGGCAAGATCAGCATTTGGAATTTTAAAACAATGGAAACCAGGTAGACCTAAAAGAACATCTATAGGTAAATCACCAAATTCTAGACCAACAAATAAACATAAAAAGAAGTGTTGGAAAAAATACAGAGGGCAAGGTAAGTGATTAGTCTAACCGAAATCGCAGCTAGAAACTTTAAAAGAATTCGTGAGGATGAAGAATTGTCTGAAGATGTACCACTACGAGTAGCCGTTAAAGGTGGTGGATGTGCTGGTTATGAGTATAGTTTAACGTTTGGTGAACCAGCAAAGAAAGATTTAATGTTTGAGTCAAAAGGTCTACCTATAGTGATAGACCGCAAGAGTCATATAGTAGTGGATGGGCTAGAGATAGATTGGTCACAAGACTTATCTGCACCTGGTCCACGTTTTGAAAATCCTAGAGCAGCCTCAACGTGTGGTTGTTCTACTAGTTTTTCGATTAAACAAGAAGAGTTTAATAAACCTGTGTGGATGAAATAAATGGCATATAGTAAAAAAGTATTGGAACATTATGAAAAACCGAGAAATGTTGGTAGTTTGGATAGTGGGAGTAATAGGGTCGGTACTGGTCTTGTGGGTGCTCCAGAGTGTGGGGATGTTATGAAACTCCAAATAGAGGTAGATGAAAATGAAAAAATTGTCGATGCCAAATTTAAGACTTTTGGTTGTGGAAGTGCAATTGCGTCTTCTAGTTTGGCGACTGAATGGGTTAAGAATAAATCTATTGATGAAGCAATGGCTATTCAAAATACAGTCATCGTGGAAGAACTTTCTCTTCCCCCTGTCAAAATTCATTGCTCTGTTTTGGCGGAAGATGCTATTAAGGCAGCGATCACAGATTATAGAAAAAAGAATGGAA
>Ga0209709_10003300_pt1 | contig 13482 bp, 42 predicted proteins | sample ArcticOcean_MG_C_2_FD_187435 | JGI IMG/M metagenome (GOLD analysis project Ga0209709, IMG submission 187435) | Marine microbial communities from western Arctic Ocean - ArcticOcean_MG_CB4_136 (SPAdes) (version 2) | ecosystem: Environmental > Aquatic > Marine > Oceanic | place: Arctic Ocean... | reverse complement strand
GGGGGAGCCGCGCGCAGTAGGAGAGAGCATAGAGCAGCAGATTGACAGGATCGATAGATTATTACAAGAAAAAGATAGCACCTATGATCTCAGGCTGTACAGTATTAAAATTGATGTTTCTATCCAAAAGGGTTTAGGTGGCGAGGTACAGGAAACTCAGACAGAGATTCGCGGCATCGAGGGTGTAACGACTGTGCGCACCCTTGGTGATACTAGCGACGCGGGAACAGCTTCAGTTGCAACTTACGATATAAAATTTGAATTGCTGGGATCGATTAGCCGTGTCAAGTACCGAGATCAAATCCTGATTCCGGGATTGATGAAGATTAAGGGGTTGAGAATTCTTCGCGTAACACCGATTCATCGTACCAACGCTAGAGGAACTATTCGAACAGTTCGAGAAAGGAAAATAATAGAGGAATATGGTGGAGGATCGATGGGAGGCTTTGGTGGGATGGCCGGCGGTCTAGGCGGTGTCCGAGACTCTTATAGACCATCAGTGACGCCTTCTCGATCTATTGAGCAGGTCGCCGCCGACTGGAGAGAAGGCTCGGTAAGAGTGTACGACGCCCCCATGGATACAAACAACATGGCTTATCACACCATGGTGCCGGTTGAAGAACTCCTGGAATACATGGCTCGAGAATTCAGGGCGCCAATGGATGCGTTTGATGGTATGTATCAAAACTTTATAAAGAATGGCGCCGAATCGCCAGTATATGTAGCAGTCGGTAAAAATGGAAGAATAAAGGTAACAGGCAACGAAGATTTGATTTGGTTTGCTAAAAAGTCTGGGCTGCAAGAGTTGCCTGTATTTTTTAGTTACCAACAACAGGTTTAATAACTTATGATAAGCAGGGAAAAAATAACAAAGATAGCCAAAACCAGTATTGGGATGATACTGGTGGCGCTGCTTCCAATTTTTGCTGTTTATAGTACGATAGTATCGTATCAGGTTCCGCCTCTTGCGGAAATGCAGGAGGATAATTATAGTCATTATTATAGTATCTCCCACAAGAAGGCAATAAAGAAATCTAGAGAGAGCGTTGTTCAGGTTATTTCTTTTGGTCCTGATAATGCTGGCTATTTTTCCTCGGCTAGCGGCACATATTTCAAAGCGTATGGGAATTATTTTGTTATTACTGTAATGCATGGGATATTGGGACCATGCGCCTTTACTACAATAGTCCACAATAGTCAGACCCACGCGTGCATTAAGTATATCGCTACTGACCTACAAAATGATTATGCTATTATACAAGTCTCAGAAATCCCTGATCGTACCCCGGTCGACATTTTTAAGGATCTTCCAAAAAATAAACAATGGAAAGATTCATATTCGGTTCTCAACAAACTAATTTACACGGGCTACCCTAACACTATCGGACCACTCACTATTGAGGGAGAGGTGGCGGGATTTGCTGGTAGAGAGTATATATATATGTTATCCTATGCGTGGGCTGGCTCGTCTGGTTCTGGGGTTTTTGATCATCGGGGGAGATATATAGGATACGTGGTTGCTATCGACGTTGGCGAAAGTGAGTTTGGAGTTCAAGTCCTTCATAACGTAGTCTTAGTTTCGCCGGCTTTTAAGGTCGATTGGACAAAAGTGATAAGTGATGCTGAATAAGCTACAAATAAAGGAGATAAAATGAAAAAATGTGAAGATAAATACTCGGCTCTTTTAGAAAAGATCTCGCAACTCAACGATTCGATATGCGAGCTAAAGAACAAAGTTAACACATTGCGAATAATGTGTCATAATGTTGTTAATGGAACAGAACAGGAGCCCACAGATCCGAAGGAAAGAAGCAATGAGCAATGAAAGTATTATAGAACTGGCAACCCCAGAGGCACCCGAAGACCTTAAGCCCAAACCGCCACCGCGCTTGGCTCCCCGGGGCATCCGTACTTTTACGGTGTGCCGGCAGATCGACGAGACAGGAGTATCTGGCGAGGGAGTGGTCATCGAGGGCGTTTCGTTAGCATCTGGGCATTGTATTATTCACTGGCTATTCCCTCCGCCCAGAGGTGGCATTGCAATTTTTGATTCCTTGGACGATTTTCTTAAAGTACACGTGAAGCCTCACCCGTCAAACAAGACGATAATCACGTTCGAAGATGGTGAACAGAACACTTACGACGGCAGCTAAACTTGCAAGCGCACAGCCATTAGCAGTTGGTAGACTATTTATTAATATGAACGGTAACAATTGGAAAGTTTTTGTCGATTCCCTTCACACAGAAGGGAGTTATCGCAATAGAATTAAAGACTTAGACAAAGACATGTCTGACTTTCTGGATAAAGGGCCACAGAAGAAAGGAGGTTATAAGAACAAGCGTGCTAGTTTTAAGGGTAAGAAGTTTAACGACATATCTGCGCCGCCTGGTGCTGCCGGAGGCTTAGAAGAAGAAGTTGATCCAGAATCTTTCGACACTCACGATGGTTTGGAGCCTACAATCTGGAAAAACGACGAGCTATCAGCCAGGATCCGATCTCATTTATTAAAAATTGCCCAAGACTTTATCGATGGGCTGCCAGTTGAGGTAGATGTGGAAGACATTACCCTCACCGGCTCGATAGCAAACTATACGTGGTCCAACTATTCGGATATAGACCTGCACATCATTGTAGATTTTCTTGGAGTGGACACCAATCGTGTCTTGGTTAAATCATTTTTTGACAATGCTCGTATGCGATGGAACAACACTCACAATATTCGAATCAAGGGTTACGATGTAGAAATCTACGTAGAGGATTCGCGAGAAATACACAAATCTTCAGGGATATACTCGGTGCTTAACAACGAGTGGGTTAAAAAGCCAAAGAAATACCACAGCGAGATCAACTTTGAAGAGGCGCGCCGCAAGGCTGATGATTTGGAGTTCCAAGTAAACATGGTGTCGAACCTTGTTAATGCCGGAAGACACAAGAAGGCGCTCAAGAGTATAGAGCGTTTGAAAAAGAAGATCCGCAACATGCGACGAGCAGGATTAGAGAGCCACCGCCAAGAGTTTTCCATAGAAAATATAGCATTTAAAATACTAAGAAGAAATGGTATACTGGAGTTACTTTCAGGCTTGAAGGTCCAGACTTACGATAGCTTGATGAACTTGAACGGCGAGAGTGAACGTGGAACTCAGTGAAATAACAGAATCAACAAAAGTTAATGCGGGAGAATACATTTTTCATACACCGACCGGCACAATTGTCTTAGTTGGTAAATTTGACTTTTCTGGCAATCACATAACTGGTCTCCATGGTGGAGGACTCGTGAACGATGAAGTTAAGAATTTTAAAAAGATTGGACTAACCCCCAAAGAGTATAAAGAACACAAAGCAACACGATGTTCTGGGTGCAAGGGGACCTCTTGAGTAACACTAGCAAAAAGATGTTAGAATTTTGCCTCATTCAGATGGAAGTTATTAGAGATAGAGAGTCCACACTGAGAAAGCAACTACTAAATTGTAAGATTCAAAGTGAATTTTTAAGCTCAATGGTAGATGATTTACAGGCTGCAATACATGGAGATGAAAATGATAGACAATAGTATGTTTACGTGTGGACCTTTTGTCAGTGCATCAATGGAGATACAGTCGATTGCAGCGGGAATATACAGTGCAGTGTTGCTCTCGGAGTCGATACATTCCGAGAAAGAATATGAACAACGTCTTCAGACGGCAATTGATCAAGACCGAGATAAGGAAGAAATAGCAATCTTGCAACGCGAAGCTGACTACTATCGAGGGTTGCTGGACATAACAATCGCTAGCCTTGCCTATGTAGACGGACTGGATCAGTGACTAATATATATATCTACTGTGTTTTTGAAAGAGATCAATTATTGCATGGAGTATATTCCTCGATCAAGGCAGCCCATCGCGATGCCGTTAAACTCTGTAATAGGGGTAGCACGCCTGTATATATTAGGTATGAGGGGGAGAGTATCGTCCCTACTATAAAAATGCTACGAAACATATTTAAAGGAGCACTAGATATTCAAGTTAAATATTCCTCGAACACCATGTCGGCTACCGTTCTTAAAACAAAGTTGAGAGAATAAATGGAATTATATATTATATATGGAATTAGTGATTGCCCTGCGTGTCTCCAAGCTCAAGCGACGCTAATGGCACAAGATAAAGAGTATGTATTTGTTAATGCCGACTTTTCCAAGTCATACCGCACCGCAATCAAAGAAGAATTTGATTGGAAAAGCTTTCCCATCATTGTCAAAGTCACACCAGAGCAAGAAGAACTTGTAGGAGGTTATGACGATTTGTGTTATATATTAGAAAAAGAGTCCCAAGCTCCCCTCTGAATTGTTCATTAAGACGCAGTTTGTGTAAATAAAAAACAACAAGATAATTATAGATGTGGAACTTAAACAAGGCGATTTAGTTCGGTGGATAACCGATCACAGCATATATGAAGCCGCCGATGACGTTTTGACTGGTGTGAGCCCTAATTATAGACACGGGATCATCATGGAAGTTTCGATGAAGGATACCGATGCGGTCATGGTTTTTTGTTATGATTGTAAAAAGAAAAAGGAAAGCGCTTGGATGATACTCGATGCGGCACATGATAATCTTGAAATTTTAAGCGATTCGACCGGTGGCTAATTTTTTTACAGGGGAAAAGGCGCCCAAACAGACTGCGATAAATGAGCTTTTACTTATGATTTCTAACTATTACGATGGTAGATACGAAGTGATAGCATGCTCAGACGACGGGGGCAATATGCTAGAGGTGCAGGTAGAGGTGCCGGAAGTGAACAATACCATAGAAACACAGGCTCCCCATTTCCCATTCTTTGACATTTGGCCAAAATGGATGGGCTGGCGCACTGTGATATGTAAAGTACCCCCGGGATATATCGACGCCATAACTCTAGCAGCCGAGTCAGATTACTAACACTTCTCTGACAACTTTTGCTTGACTTTTTTTGAGTTCCGCGCTATATTATAGAGGAAGCTAAGGAAAAGTGATGACGAACGCCAAAGAAAACATTGAAGCCGCTCTGTCTCGATCTGTTTGTGGGGGATGGGATCGCAGCTTTTTGGAATCCATTTTGGAGCAGACCGCGAAGGGAAGGGCTCTTACTCCGAAACAGAATCAGACTCTTGGAAATGTCCTCGCGAGAAACACCCCAGAGGCTCAAACTGAACATAAAGGGTGGTCTGCGTCCTATGAGCGCGATTTTAAGGAGAGCGCCATCATCCTTGCGGAATATCATCTGCGTCAGCCGTATTATAAACCAATGGCGACAGATATAATCGAAGGAAAAGTCCCTGAACGTAGAAAGTTTCTACGGATGTACGAGAACAAGTATTCAAAAAAGGTTTTAGCGCAGTCTAAAAGCGTACCCAAGTATTCGGTGGGAGATTATATCAATACTCGCGCCGCTTTTGATTCATATAAGAATGTTGAGTTTGAAGGGCAAATGGCTTGGACCGAGCAGAACAAGATCGTTTTAAACTTTAAGGGCCGCGGCGGCTTTATTTTAGAGATCGCCAGAAACATATATTCACCTGCCAAGGGTGCTAAAAGATATAAGATTTTGCCGATAGGTTGTACTACCCCTCTGATTGTAGAGGAGAGGTACATCAAACTAAACAAGAAGACACGCTGACAGCTATATAGTGATGTGGATATACCTACGCCATATTACTCTTTAGGTGAGTTTGTTGTTTGTTTATATAATTATTTAGATTTTTTTTCCTTCATCTATGATGACGAGGAAGGCGGATTTGACCGCCACTACGGAATAATAGTAGATGTAGATTTAGAATACTTAGAATGGCTCGGAGAGCCACTTTATTCGGTCCTGTGCCTGGACGGAGAAAATAGATATTTCATGGAATCTGAAATAAAACTCGCATATTATCGTTGACTTCTCGGTGCAAGTGCATTATAATAACAGTATGGCTGATTGGTGGAATGGTATACACAAGAGACTTAAAATCTCTCGCCCGTATGGGCTTGCGGGTTCGATCCCCGCATCAGCTACCATTATATAATAGAATGATAGAATAAAATGAAACCTGGCGATCTAGTTCAGTATATACCGAGTCCCTCCGCCACGTTTAAGTGGGAGAGATATACCGATGCGTATAAGTCGCTACCCGGCATTATTCTGCGCGAAGTAGCAGCCAAAGGCACAACCACACGCAGGTTTGAGATACGTTGGCACGATGGTCAAATCTCAGAAGAGTGGATAAGTTATCTTGAGTCCTTTACAAGTGAATGAAGAAGAGTCCACAGCATGCAACTGCATTAGATGTACGTTTGCGCGCAACAAAACTCTCAAACCTGCATCAACTAAAGCCGCCAATGAAAAAGAAAACTTGCTTAACAAAATATGCGATGAGATCGAAGCCGAATGTTTTGGTGACACCAGAGATTACAGCAGAGAGAAAATGAAGGAAAGATTATTGCGTCACATTATCTGAGACGAAGTTACCTCTGAGTTAACTTTGTTACAGGAAACATCAAGCTGACATTCTCTTGACAGGATTCTCCTTGCAGCCGCCCCCCTTCATGTTATGTTATAGGTATAGAAAGGAGAAATAATGATAGAAGTTGGATCGTTACTTAAAATGTGGGGACACCATGCCACTTGGCTTGCTCTCGATGAGATTGCTGAGACTGTGTTGGTTGTCAATCAGAAAACAAACCACAAGATGTGGGCAGACAAGGCTGCGTTTGAGGTGATAGCATGATGAAAGTTTGGGTTATGCAGGGAAGCTATGAAGGCGACATGTTTAGTTCCGTACACTTGACGCAGAAAGGTTGTGCGTTGGCGTGTATCTCTGATATAATAGAGTTTCATGGTATCGACGATGACGAAACCGCCTTGTCGGTTGTAGAAAACTCTTATGAAGATGCCAGAGAACCTATTGAATGGGATCAAGAGAAGCTGAAAGAAATGACGAGTAAACAACTTTGGAAGATTTTTAGTGATTGGTGCGAGATCAGTTGGGATCGAATGAGCGATCGTAACTATAACTTGGACTCTCACCACGTGGAGATTCAAGCATGATGAACATTTGGGTAGTACGAAACACGTGCTTATACAGCAACGAAACATATTTGTCAACGCACATAACCGAGAAGGGTGCATTGATTGCAGCTATCAAAACAGTGCGAGGGGATCTGGTGGATGGCTTCGATGAGGACGAACTTGAAGATATGCGCCCTGGCATGCCTCGCGATCCCGAGGAAGACTTGAAGGACATGACTCGCGAGCAGCTTCGCGGTATCATTGAGGACTGGTGGGAGTATTCGTTTGAGATGAACGAACATGGGCAATATGAGATACACCAAACACAGGCGGCAGCATGACTATATTAACTACATTCATTCTAGTGGGGATGGTTGATACTCACGATACTCATTTTGCAACGGTGGAACTAAATACTACACCAGCATCTAACGGTGGACCCGCCATAGCGGTGATGCCAGTGACAGCTTTCCCATGTGAGATTTACGAAGGTAAAGTTTTCTATGTGGTAAAGTTACACGACGAGCAAGATGCGGTCATCGTATGCCAAAAGGAGCCAGAAGATGAAGAACCCCGACGAGGAAAAACTGATTGACAGATGTATTGAATCGTATTATAATATGATTAGGTATCATCGCCGCCAGATTATTGAGCTTTCACGGCGAAAAATCAAGGACGATCGATGCATGGAATGTTTTGATTTTGAGGTTATAAATGAAAGTAGGTGATTTGGTAAGATGGGAGAATGTCATATACGACAGCATGGATCATCACCAAGAACAACACGGGCTTGTGGTGCAAATGTCTCGCACAGGACACGATACAGAATCAGCACAGGTGTTGTTTAGCGACGGCGAGACTTGGTGGCTCGATACTCAGAAGTTGGTGGTGGTAAATGGATAATATAAACAGGCCGTACAGGCGAGTTTGGAAGGCGATAGGGTACAACTATATTTTATTTGGCACTGTTATCGAAAAAAGAAAGACAAATGGTTGGTCGATGGTAAAGGTCAGATGGGAACCACAGCCCTCCGGCGTTCCCATGGCAGATGAATGGCAAAGGGTAGTTAATCTTGGTTATGTAGACGACTTGGTGAGCGAGATAAATAAATGAAAGTAGGTGACTTAGTTAAACTTTTGTCGTCGGGTACGGGCAGAGCCTCGTTCCGCGCTGGACTTATTGTTGAGTTTATTGAAAAGAAGTGCTGGCGCACGGAGGTTCTCGGACCGAGGGTAGATTGGAAGAAGATCGATACTGAGCCTCACGCAGTTGTTCTGATCAAAGGTGACAAGAGGGCGATTCCCGTCACTGATTTGGAACTCATTGATGAAAGGTAGCGGCACCCCCAGCATTGGCGATCTTGTTATTGCGCTCTACGATGAGCTACGCGCCATTTCTTGTGTTGGGTTGGTGATGGAGACTAAGGGAATAGAATGTAAGATTCAGTGGTCATCGGAAAGTAATCCTATCGGATGGTGGCCAAGATCAAAGCTAAAAGTTATCAGCGCAGTCTGACATTCTCTTGACACAGTTTCTCTTGCAAGTCGACTTCCCCTGCGTTATGTTATAGGCACGGAAAGGAAGAAAATGATGAGAGTAGGTAACTTAGTTAAAAGAAGGGATGACCATATACACCACGGCATTGTTGTCGAGGTCGGACCCCAAGAGACAGCGATTGATCACGGGTCTACCGTGGCAAAGGTTCAATGGAACGATGGTGATTTGACATGCGAGTTTATAAAGATGCTTGAGGTGCTGAGTGAAGGTCGGTGATCTGGTTAGGGTTGACTATCATTCTAATCATGGTCGCGAACGTGATCTATTCCGAGGTTTTATGAGCATTGTGCTGGAGGTCAATAAGAGTGAGAACCACCCAAACGGCTTAGGGTTAGTTAAAGTTTTGGAGGATGGACAAGAACAATGGTATCCGCTTGGGTATATCGAGGTGATTAGTGAAAGTCGGTGATTTGGTAAGGTTTAAGAAGAAAGGATATGTTGGAACTATCGTGGCAAAAGGTCACGATCATTGGAATGAAACATCGTCATCGGTGTGGGTATACATTCACAATAAGCGCCCGTCTCAAGGAAGTACACAGAACCCATCCTTGTTTCGCGCCGGACACTTGCGAGAGATTGTGGAGATTTTGAATGAAAGTCGGTGATCTGATTAGATGCAGGTTCACAGATAAGATCAGCATTGTGATGTGGTGTTATAATGAACACGGCACACATTTCACGGTTGCCGGTGAATCCCCTAACCAAGTTTTTAACTCGACTGCATGGGAGATGATTAGTGAAAGTCGGTGATATGATAAAGCTACCCGAAGGGTGTCGCAAGCATTGGGAGCTGCCAACAGGCGTTGCCCTCTTGATTGCAAAGTTGCCGAGAAACGACAGGCTGGAATACGACTGGAAGGTTCTCGTTGATGGCAGGTACATCGAACTTGGGAGAACAATAGAAGATGGACCAGAGGTGATTAGTGAAAGTCGGTGATCTGGTCGAGATTGAAAAGTGGTGTAAGAACAAGGGGCGCAGAGGTATTGTAGTTGAAGCCATTGAATATATGGGGTGCGTTAAAATCCGCTACCTGGATACAGGCGAGATTTCTAACCCCCTGACAGATAACTTGAAGGTGCTAAGTGAAAGTCGGTGATCTCATATCGTTCAAACCAAAATCGTTCGGTGATGATGATTGGTCAAACCCCGGCATTGTACTGGATAGTTATGAGGCTGATGACCGACAGGCGGGAGGGTGGAACGACTTGATATGGATTGTGTGGATCGATAATGGCAAGTATATGGTCAACGAAAGAAACGATGATGTGACTTACTTGACAAGCTCTTGACTTGACATAGAGGGAAGGTGTGTTATATTATATGAGTAAGGAGAGAAAAATGAAAGCAGGTGATTTAGTTACGTTATCAACATATGCGCTATGTTCTGAACCGATGTGGCGATGGAAACGAAAGATATGGAACGACAAGAAACCGCTGGTCGGTTTGGTTGCACGCATCGAAGCAAACCCACGCATACAGCCATGGACTTCCAAGAATGAAAGTACATACTATTTCATTAACTGGATGCAGAAAGGTGGACCCGCAAGCCGATGGAACACATCCTCACCATCCGGGCTGAAAGGCTATTTCCTGCGTAAAGATTTGAAGTTTGTGAAGTGAAAGAAAAGGAGATAAGAATGCAAGTAAACGAGTTTTTTAACACAGTTGGTTCAAACAGGAACCGACAGGTTGTGTGTGCCGATGGATTCAAGATGAGTGTGCAAGCGTTCGCTGGTGGATACTGCACCCCGCGTATCAACGGTGCAGACAGGTATGAAGAAGTCGAGGTAGGCTACCCGAGCCAGCCCGAAGAACTGCTCATGGATTGGGCCGAGGAACCCGACAAGCCGACGCAAACGGTTTATGGGTATGTGCCGGTTCAAGTGGTGACGAATGTGATAGCAAAGCATGGTGGCATTGTTGACGGGGAGATCCCCAAGGGTGTCGCGCCCATCCCAGCAAACTTTATGGTTGACACTTAGTTGACAAGAAATGGCTTGCACTAACAGCAATACCGGTTATATTATAAGAGTAAGGAGAGAACACATATGGGTTATCGTTCAGAAGTTATTTTAGCAGTCGGTCCAGAGGTCATGCCTCAGTTTATGGTGACAATGGCCAAGTCGCCTGAAGCACGTGCGATGTGTTGGAGTGAGGCTGAAATGATCAAGGACTATTTTAATATCGAGGGTGCGATGCTTTTCCGCTGGTCCGATATCAAATGGTACGATTCTTACGAGGGAGTTGAGGCGATTCAAGATTTCATCCAGTGGTGTGATGAAGAAACTATCCCCACGGGGAAAAAGAAGGAAAATGGAGAGGACGAAGTTGAATCTGCCGCAGAGTTTTTCCGCTTCGTTCGCATCGGTGAAGAAATGGATGATAGCGAGGTGCAAGGTTGGGGCTTTGACATCCACATCAACCGAAGCATCGAGTATTAAACAGTAGACTTTTAAGGGACCATAGCTCAACTGGCAGAGCAAAAGGCTTTTAACCTTTAGGTTCTGGGTTCGATTCCCAGTGGTCCCACCATTTACAGGCTCTTAGCTCAGTTGGTCAGAGCATCCCGCTCATAACGGGTTGGTCGTGGGTTCAAGTCCCACAGAGCCTACCATCTTAACACAAGGAGAAGAAGTGATTTACACAGTCATTTATAAAGAAGAAAGCACAGGAAATATGGGGACTTTTACTTTCGCAGCCCAGAAGCATGACAAAAACTATGCATGGGCTGAGTTTACCGAAAAGTATGCAGAGCAAGATCAAAAACCGATTGCTATAATGCCTGGTCACAGCCTCATATATTTTACACCTGACATTTCATTTGCAAATGTAGCTTGACCGAGGCACACACTTAAGTTATGTTATATGCATGCACCCTTAGCTCAGTTGGATAGAGCATCGGCCTTCTAAGCCGAGGGTCGTTGGTTCAAGTCCAACAGGGTGTACCATCATGCGGGTGTAGCTCAGTGGTAAGAGCAGTCGCCTTATATGCGATTGGTCGCAGGTTCAAATCCTGCCTCCCGTACCATTAACATCAAACAAAGGAAAATAAATGTCTTATCACGATAACTATGTTAAACCAGGCTCCACAGGTATATCTGTGGTCAACCCCCTACATGAGATGCAACTTAAACTCGACAAGATCACACGATTGGTCAATGAGTTAAGCACCGACGAGCATGAAAATGCGGGAGTGATTAGGATCGAACACCTATGGGCGATTCAAAACATCCTCGACGGGGAAGATGTAAAGTAGGGGAGATCCCCCCGATCCGCGATTTTTTCTTCGCCAAAATTTTCCTTTTACAAACGCATGACAAGCGCGACATTGACAATACCCCCGTACTCCGTTATAATATAAGTATGAAAATGACAATCGTTATAGACTCTGAGGACAGAGAAGGCATCGATGCCGCACTAAAGATTGCGCGCTTGATGCATACAAAATACGTGAGTAGCGGCGTGGGACAAAAGGAAGCGTTCGGCAAGATTGAGTTTATCAAGATGCTCCGCAAGTTTACGAAAGAATCCATTGAACACCTTGATGACCCCGACTCTAATCAAGTCAAAGACATAGGCGACATGGGCAACCTTCGCAACGCAAAGCGTTTCGCTGACCGCATCTTTAGAGGTGAGCGATGAGAAGACAGGGAGAGATTAGAGTGAGAGACATCGTGTTAGCTGACTCGACAAGATGTCATCACAATCCACCCAGCGCACTTGATTCGCCATGGCGGTTTGTTGGTGATGTTATATCGGTTACCAACACACACGTGCAGGTAAAAATCACTGAGTCGTCGCGAGCAGTTCTGAAGAATACAACCCGCATCTTTCACAAACGAGAGGTAACTGTGTTGCTTAAACAGAACGGAAAGGCTACGCCAAATGTGAGATGCGTACGCACACAGGTAGGAGAGCAAGAAATATGAACCGCATTAAAACCGGCGATCTGGTGAGAATGAAAGACACCATGTATGATAGCGATCTTGTCGGCATTGTTGTGGATCGGCATCCACACGCAAATCATCCGAGGGATTGTCAAGTGGGTATAAAATGGTTCGGCGGGTCAGGCAAAATGGACTGGGAACCCGAATCATGGTTGGAGGTTATCAGTGAAAGTAGGTGATTTGGTGAGGCTCAAGGGTCGGCTTAACGGAGGACCACACATCGGCATCGTTAAAAGTGTGGAATCGCGTGATCTTCTAGAAAATGTGTGCATGTGTATATGGAATAAGCCAATGTGGGATCATGTACATTATAATGAAGGCGAGTTAGTGGTGATCAGTGAAAGTAGGTGAGTTATACATTCTGAGCAAGCGCGCAACACATCAGACATTTAGTGAGTGGAGCGGCAAACCTGCGTTATACTTGGGCGAGGATATTATCAATCGATCCGATGGTGTTACCATTGTAAACCACGCATTTATTTTAGGAGGGGAAAAACGAATCACCGACGTATCGTTTCTAAAGATGCTAGATGCCTTAACATCTTCTTGACACGAAAAAACTGGCGCTAACCGCTTCGCGGTGTTATGTTATAGGTATGAAAAGAAGATATATGGAAGTAGGCGATCTGGTAAAGATAAAATATGATGGCGTTGTGTCCGTCATCACGGAGGTTGAGTCTATCCCAAGCGCATCAACCTCGCAGGGTCCGACCCGTTGGTATAGTTTGCTTGACCAACCCGTATCATTCAGGGCGAGTCAGATAGAGGTGATCAATGAAAGTCGGTGATCTGGTAAAATATAAAGGCACACTCGGTATTGTTATTGGACCTTGCAAAAAGCGATGGGCTGATCCTGCTGATGTATGGGTGCTGTGGACAGACGACCACAAGCCCAAAATCGAAAACGGTGATTTTATGGAGTTGGTAAATGCAAGTAGGTGATCTGGTAAAAGCAAACTTTCCTGATC
>Ga0209709_10003299_pt1 | contig 13493 bp, 12 predicted proteins | sample ArcticOcean_MG_C_2_FD_187435 | JGI IMG/M metagenome (GOLD analysis project Ga0209709, IMG submission 187435) | Marine microbial communities from western Arctic Ocean - ArcticOcean_MG_CB4_136 (SPAdes) (version 2) | ecosystem: Environmental > Aquatic > Marine > Oceanic | place: Arctic Ocean... | reverse complement strand
ATTATTAATGAAAAAAATAGATGTTCTAAAAAGACTTTTTTTTGATTATACAAAAAAGCATTTAAAGAAAATAGCAATATCCCTATTTTTTGCAATGCTAGTTGCTGGAAGTACTTCTGCAATAGCATATCTTTTAGATCCAGCAATTGAAAAAATATTTATTGAAAAAGACCAGGCGCTAATATTGATTATTCCAATTCTTATAATTGTTGCGTTTGCAACAAAAGGTTCGTCTCTATATATAGCAAAAGTTTTAATGATTGGAGTTTCAGAGGAAGTTAGAAAAGATCTACAATGTGATATGTTACGTAATCTAATTTCTGCTGATACAAAATTAATTGACAGCAAACATACCGGAAAATTTATTTCAACGTTAACAAATGATGTTTCTCATATAACTAACTTAATTAGCGTAGGAATTCTCAACTTATTTAAGGACAGTTTAACTTTGGTTGGTTTGCTTTTTGTAATGTTTTTTCAAAATTGGAAACTTGCTTTAATAGCTATTATAATGATTCCACTGGCAACACTTGCAGCTAGGACACTGGGTAAAAGAATCGGAAAAGTTGCAACTGAACAAATGTTAAAAGCTGGAATACTTAATACTTATTTAATAGAGATTTTTAAAAACCATAAACTTATCAAAATATTCCAAAGAGAGGAGTATGAAAATAATAGGGCAGACAAATTCATAAATGACGTAAAAGAAAAAACAAAAAAAATCGCAACTGTTTACGTTAGATCTTCACCAATAATGGAAACTCTTACTGGAATTATGATAGCAATATTAATTTTTTATTCTGGAAAACTTGTTTTAAAAAATGAGATAGACATCAATAATTTCTTCTCATTTCTTGCTGCAATGATGTTGGCTTATCAACCAGTGAGATCTCTTGCAACTTTAAATATAACTATTGGTCAAGGCTTGTCTGCAGCTGCAAGAATACTGCCAGTTATAGATGAAAAATCTACACTAATTGAAAATAAAAATGACACACAAATAAATATAAATAGTGGAAATATAGAATTTAAGAATGTTGTCTTCAAGTATAGGGGAGATAAAGAAGAAAATATTTTAAAAGCGGTTGATTTAAAAATGCTGGGGGGAAAAATGACTTCTATCGTTGGTCATAGTGGTGCTGGTAAATCAACAATTCTAAATTTAATACCTAGATTTTATGATGCAAATTCAGGAGATATACAAATTGACGATCAATCAATTTACAAAGCTACAATTAGCTCTTTAAGGAAAAATATTTCACTAGTTAGTCAAGATACAACATTATTTGATGATACTATTAGAAATAATATTGCTTATGCAAATTTAGATGCAAGTCAAAAAGAAATAGAAGAAGCAGCCGAACATTCTTTTGCAAGTGAATTTATAGAAAAATTACCTCAAAAATATGAAACAATTATTGGAGAAAATGGGACAAGATTATCTGGAGGAGAAAAACAAAGACTATCAATAGCTCGTGCAATGCTAAAAAAGAGTCAAATAATTCTTTTGGATGAAGCTACTTCGTCACTAGATGCAGAAACAGAGAATAAAATTCAAGAAGCTATAAATTTTTTAACTAAGAATAGAACAACAATCGTTATTGCTCACAGATTATCAACTATTCTTAATTCTGATAAAATTTATGTGATAGATTCTGGAAGAATTGCTGGAGAAGGAACCCATGACGAACTCTTAATAAATTCAACTGTCTATAAAAACTTTTATGAAAAACAAATTAAAAAAGTGTAATGTTTTTTATCTATAGAATATTAACAAATTTAATTTTAATTATTTCCCCAATAATTATTTTTATTAGACTGCTAAAGAAGAAAGAGCACCCAATCAGATTTAAAGAAAAATTTAGTTTTTTTACAAAAAGGAAAATTACTGGAAAACTAATATGGTTCCATGGAGCAAGTGTTGGCGAAATATTAAGCATTATCCCTTTAGTAGAAAAGTTAGAAAAAAATAAAGAAATAAAACAAATCTTAATTACTTCAAATACATTAAGTTCTTCAAAGATTATATCCAATTTAAAATTAAAAAAAACAATCCATCAATTTTTTCCAATAGATACAAACTATCATACTCAAAAATTTTTAAACTATTGGAAGCCGTCAGTTGCTATTTTTATAGATTCTGAAATATGGCCGAATATGATTACAAATATTAAGAAAAATTCCATCTCATTAATGCTAATAAATGCGAGAATTACTGATAAATCATTTAAAAGGTGGAAAATATTCAACTCAAATGCAAAAACTTTTTTTAAAAAATTTGATATTTGTTTATCTTCAAATCTTAAATCTAAAAATTATCTTAGATTATTAGGTGTTAAAAAAATCAAATATATCGGTAACTTAAAATTTGCACAAAGCGAAAAAAGTACAGACATTTTAAATAGTAATCTTAAAAAGTTTTTTTTATCAAAAAAGATATGGTGTGCTTCGAGCACCCACTCTGTCGAAGAAATAATTTGTGCGAAAGTTCATAAAAGACTTAAAGCTAAATATAAAAATTTACTAACAATCATAATACCAAGACATATACATAGATCAAAAAAAATTATAAAAGAAATAAAAAAATTAAACTTAAAAATTCACACTCATGATTCACATAATAAAATTAATGATAAAACTGATATTTATTTAGTAAACACTTTCGGGCAAACAAAATCCTTTTTCAAAATTTGTAAAACTGTTTTTTTAGGTGGGTCAATTATTGGTCATGGAGGTCAAAACCCCTTAGAAGCTGCAAGATTTGGTTGTCAAATTTTACATGGACCAAATATTTGGAATTTTGACGAAATATATTCACTTTTAAAAAAATATAAGGTGTCTAATAAGGTTAAAAACATAGATCAACTCACTTTTAATGTTGATAAAATATTTACTAATACTAATAATTCTAAAAATTTAGAATCTAAGATTAAGAGCCTTGGAAATAAAATTTTGAACTCAACCCTAAATGAGATAGATTTTTTTATTAATAAGCAATGAAATTAAAAAAACCTAAATTCTGGGACTATAAACGACCTAATTTGCTATCTTATTTTTTGATCCCACTAACCTTTCCTATAATCTTAAATAATTTTTTTTTAAGCTTTAAAAATAATAGTAATATTAAACAATCAATTAAAAAAATTTGCATAGGTAATATTTATATCGGTGGTACTGCCAAAACTCCCTTAACAATAAAAATTGATCAAATTTTAAATAATCTAAATATAAAAACAGCTACAATAAAAAAATTTTACAAAGATCAAATTGATGAACAAAGGATACTTGCTGAAAAAACAAAACTATATTGTTTTAAAGATAGAAAAAGTGCGATTAATCAAGCTATTAGTGACAATATAGATGTTGTTATTTTTGATGATGGGCTTCAAGATCGATCAATAGACTATGACCTTAAATTTGTATGCTTTAATAATATCAAGTGGATCGGAAACGGCCAATTAATACCCGCAGGTCCTTTAAGGGAAAAAATTGAAAGTATTTACAAATATGATGCAATATTTATCAATGGAAATGAAAATGATAATTCAGATCTAAAACTGATAGCTAAAAAGTACAATAAAAATATTCAAATTTTTGAATCTCATTATGAACTTCTTAATATTAATCAATTTGATATCAATGAAAAATATGTAATTTTTTCCGGCATTGGCAACCCAGAAAGTTTTAGGGAAATATTAACTAAAAATAAATTTAATATTATTAAAGAAATTATTTTTCCAGATCATTATAAATATACTCAAAATGACATCAATAATATACAGCTGCATGCAAAAAATTTAAATGCCAAAATTATAACCACTGAAAAGGATTATGTAAAAATTAATCTGAATAAAGATAATGATATTAAATTTCTAAAAATTGACCTCACTATTAAAGATGAGAAAAAATTAATTAACTATTTAAAATCACACATATGAAATTAATAAAATATTTTATTCAATTTTTGGCAATTTCAACTCTATTTTTGATATTTAAAATTTTTGGATTAAAGTTTGCATCACTAATATCCAGTAAAATTATATCTACTGTAGGACCTTTTTTTAGATCAAAAGATTTAATAAAATCCAATATATTAAGGGCTCTTCCAAATTTAGATAATAATGAAATTAAAAACATTTCTCAAAAAATGTGGGCCAACTATGGGAGAATTCTTGCTGAGTATATTTTTATAAAAGAATTCCGTAAAACTAAACTCAATGATAATATTAAAATTGTTGGACAAGAAATCCTAGATGAAATTAAAGAAAAAAATGAGCCTGTAATATTTGTTTCAGGACATTTTAACAACTTTGAATTAATGGCAATGCATATTGAAAAATCTGGTATCGATTTAGCAGCTATTTATAGGCCACTTAATAATAAATTCTTAAATGTTATAATGGAAAAAATAAGGAAGAAATATATTTGTCAAAATCAAATTAAAAAGGGATTTTCTGGAACAAAACAATTGCTTTCTTTTTTTAAAAATGGATCATCTATAGCATTGATGATTGACCAAAGAGTTTCACAAGGAATTCGATCTAATTTTTTTAAACATAAAGCTTTTACCACAACAATTCCTGCTCAGTTTGTGAAGAAGTTTAAATGCAAAGTGGTTCCCATCTACATTGAAAGAACTAAAGATACTAATTTTAAGCTAACCATTCATAATCCTATAGAATATTCAAATAATGAGTCTATTGAATCAATAACCTTGAACTTAAATTCTTTACTTGAGAAGATGATTTTACAAAACCCTGAACAATGGATTTGGTCTCACAATCGTTGGAAATAAAGTTGTTTTTATTTATTTTCTCTTTTGAAAGCAGCTTCTTTGTATGAATAATATGGCTCTTGTAAGTCTACATTCCAATAATTCAGTTCTTCTATATTAATAATTTTATCAGATATTGCACAAATTACATGATCACCTTCTTCAATAATTTGAAAATTGTTTGGTAAATATTTTATTTTTGCTAATTTTTTATTCATTTTTAGTTTATATATTATACATGAAAGTTGGAATAATAGGAAGTGGTGGACGCGAACATGCTATCTGCCATGCATTAAGCAAAACGAAAGAGATTCAACAAATATATTGTTTTCCGGGCAATGCTGGAACTATTAAAATTGCTAAAAATATTTCATTGAATCTGGAAGACTTTAATGAATTAAAAGATTTTATAATATTAAATAATATCGATTTAATCATAGTTGGCCCTGAAAAACCTCTGGTTGATGGTATAGTAGATTTTTTGGAAGAGCATAATATAAAAGTTTTTGGGCCAAACAAACTAGCTGCCCAGCTTGAAGGTTCTAAAATTTTTACAAAAAATATTTGTGAAAAATATAATATTCCAACTGCTAAATTTGGTATTTTTCAAAATATTAACGATGCAACTGAATTTATTAAAAAAACTAAATACCCTCTAGTTATAAAAGCAGACGGATTAGCCTCAGGAAAAGGCGTTTATATTTGTAAAGATATTAAGGATGCCGAACTAGGGATACAAGAAATATTTGATGGTAAGTTTGGTAAAGCTGAAAATTTACTTATCGAGGAATTTCTTAAAGGTGAAGAAATGAGTTACTTTGTCATTACTGACGGTAAAACAATAAAAAAATTTGATACTGCGCAAGATCACAAAAGAGTATTGGAAGGTGATAAAGGAAAAAATACTGGAGGCATGGGTGCTTACTCCCCATCACGATTAATTAATGAAGAGCTAGACAAAAAAATTATATCAAAAATAATTGAGCCGACAATTAAAGGCCTAAAAGAAATTGGAACAAAATATAAAGGATTTTTATATGCTGGACTAATGATTATAGATAATGAGCCCTACTTAATTGAATATAATATTCGTATGGGAGACCCAGAATGTCAAACTATTTTACCCAAACTAAAATCAGATTTATTAGAAATATTTTTATCATGCTGCAACGAAAAACTGAATCAAATTGAAATACAATGGCATAATAAAAAGAGTTTATGTGTAGTTTTATGCTCAAAAGGTTACCCCGATGAGTTCAAAAAAAATATATTAATAGAAAATATGAATAAAGTTAAATTTAATGAAAATGAATATTGTTATCATGCTGGTACAACTATAACTAACGAGCAAATTTATGCCACTGGTGGAAGAGTTTTAAATTTCGTATGCTTATCTGATAATTTTTTAGAGTGTAGAACAAAAGTAATGAATTTAATTAATTATCTTGGTTGGGCCGGTGGCTTTTATAGAAAAGACATTGGATATAAAGTGATTGATGAATGAGAATAGTATCTGGAAACTCAAAAGGAAAAAAGATTCTTGATCCTAAGGACCTAAACACAAGACCACTTAAAGACTTAACTAAAGAATCGATATTTAATATTTTAGTTCATTCTAATAAGCTTAATGTGAGATTAGAAAATTCAAATATTTTAGACTTATTTTCTGGTGTTGGGTCTTTTGGTTTGGAGTGTCTATCAAGAGGATCATCAAGCGTAACTTTTATAGAAAATTATATTAACGTTCTGCCTGTTTTAAAAAAAAATATTTTTAATTTAAATTTTCAAGATAATTCAACAATAATTGAAAATGATATAGTTAATAAAATAAATTTTAAAATTTTTGAAAGAAAATTTGATATTATTTTTATGGATCCTCCTTATAAAGAAAAAAATTTGCCTAAAATTTTAGATAATATTATTAATGCAAAACTATTAAACGATAATGGAATAATAATTATTCATAGGCACAAAAAAGAAAAGGATATATTTCCTGATGAGTTCAAAATTATTGAGGAAAAAACCTATGGTATATCAAGAGTGCTTTTTGGTGGTTATAATTAAATTAGGATTCTTTTTGTTTCTTTTTTTATTAATTCTACAGATGGCTGGTCATAAGGGTTAATTTTTAAGGCTCTACCTATTAAAATTGTTTCTAAAATAAAGAAGCAAAATAATTCCCCTAAAGTTTTTTCGTTTCTATAAATTATCTCAAAACTTCTAAACGGTATATTCTTATTTAAAAATACTTTTTCAGTTGCTAGCTTCTGGCATAAGGTTATTTGACCTAAATTTTTATTTGCTAGGTAATTATGAGAGGTAAGAATTTGATCCTTATCAATTTTAGTTGATTTGCTATCTTTCACATAAAAAAAGGTAAAAAAATTATTTTTAGGTCCATCCAAGTAGAGCTGCATAACACTGTGATTATCTTTTGGCATAGAAGAAATTATTGGTAAAATACCCTTTCCACTTTTTCCTAAGCTTTCAGCTATTAATTGCTGATACCATTTAAATATATTATCTGAACTCTCATCATAATTAAGGATAATCGAATTAAATTTTTTTTTTTTTAAAAAATAAAGTGTACTATTAACATTTGCTATCAATGCAGTGACAAACTTTTTATTTTTAATCAGATTATTTAACTGCTTAAATTTAGCTACATTTAAACCCATAAGTTCAGCTGGTAACATTCCAACTTCTGACAAAACTGAATATCTTCCACCTATATAGTTATTATGATGAATGATTTCTGCTTTTAATTTTTCTGCAAGTGAATATAAATAACTTTTTTTATTCTCAGTAATAAAAATATTTTTATCATTATTTTTTATAATCACATTTGAATTAGATATTGTCTCAAGTGTATTTCCTGACTTAGAAACAATCAAATTAAGATACTTATTTTTTTTGTCAGGAGAATTTATTTCAGATTTAAGGTTGTTATGAAAGTAAAATTTTTTTTTAACTTTATTTTTTAAAAAATTATAAATAGATTCTGTTCCTAAAACTGAACCACCCATACCAATAATTCTTACATGGGAATATTTTTTAAATTTTGAAATAATTTTTTTGTTATAACTGTTTTTGTAGCCTGTGCTTAGGGATTTAAGCACTTCATTATTTTCGTTTAAAAGATGATTTAAATCTTTTCTAATTTTTTTATTATTTTTTTTTGATTCAAAATTTTTAAAGCTAATATTTTTGGTTAACATTAATTACTTTTAATTTTTTCTAATATAGATTTTTCTACTGAACTACTTGAGGTTTTTTCTGCTGAGGAGGTTGATGCTGAAGAATTTTTGTCAGTTAAAATAGCTTTTAAATCAATTTCTTCTTCCTTATTCTCATTGTCACTAATTAATGTCTTCGGTTCAGGCAATTTATCAAAATCTGCTGGCAAAACTAAAGGGTTTTTTTTCTCTACTAAAAACTCATCTGAATTTGATTTTTTACTTCCAGTCAGACCATCCTTAACACTCTGACAAGCGCTAACTAAAACTAAAATTAAAATTAAGTAAAATATATTTCTAAACATTTTTTTGATCTTTTTTATTATTAATAAATATTTCCGATAATATAAGGCATACTATACCCAATGTTATAAATATGTCTGCAACATTAAAGATAAACCAGTGAAAATCATTTACGTGAAAGTCAATAAAATCTGGCACAGCTGAATAATAAATTCTATCATAGATATTGCCAAGCGAGCCTCCAAAAACAAATAGCAATGAATACCTTTTAAAACCTTCAGATTTAGTTATCATTAATAGGATTGTAATTGTTATGGCTACAATTATTAAGGTTATTGCATTGTAAATAAAACTTTCATTAAATGAAAATAACCCAAATGCAATCCCTTTGTTCCAGATAAGGTAAAAGTTTAAGTACGATGTCAAATAAATATCAACTGTGTTTTCTGACTCAGATATTTTAAGAATATTAATTTTAGTTAGTCTATCGGCTAAAAAAATTGCCAGTACAATAATAAAATTTAATATTATTTTTTTTATATGTAATTTGGACATTCGTATTTCATCTACTAAACAGGATGTCTTTCACATCCAGTTTTATTAATTTTCCAACATACCGGGCATTTTTTTCCTTCAGCTTTGGTTGTTACGGCACTTACTTGCTCTAATTCTGTTTTTTCGATTTTTGCTTCAGATGTTATGCATAATTCTGAAAAATTTGTATTTTCTGTAATCTTAAGCAATTTTTCATTTAAATTAATTATTAGATTTGCTTCAAGACTTGACCCTATTTCCTTACTTACTCTTTTAGCTTCAATGCTAATATTGCAAACATCTCTAATTTTTTTTAACTCAATCCATTTTTTGTTTAATTTTTCATTTTCAAATGATTTTGGAAATTCCATAAATTTCTCTAAATGAATACTTTTTTTATCTTTACTTATTAATGTAAAAATTTCTTCTGTTGTAAATGAAAGTATGGGTGCGAACCATTTAATTAAGGATTCTAGAATTATATTTAAAACAATAATGCTACTTTTTCTTCTTTTTGAATTTTTTGAGTCGCAATACAAAGCGTCTTTTCTAATATCAAAATAAAATGCAGATAAGTCTACTGTACAAAAATTCAAAAGTTCCTTGTAAAGATTGTGAAAGTCATATGACTTAAAGTAGTTTTTAAAATTTTCATTTAAATCATAAACTCTGTGGAGTATATATTGCTCTAACTCTGGTAATTGATTTAAATCTAATTTTTCAAGATCAATTTTCTTAAAATCGTCATTTAAGTTTCCAAGTAAATATCTAAATGTATTTCTAATCTTTCTATACGAATCTGCATGCTGTTCTAAAATAGAATAATCAATTCTTAAATCTTCCTCATAATTTGATGAAGCAACCCATATTCTTAAAATATCAGCACCATATTTCTTTAAAATATCTTCTGGTGCTATTACATTTCCCACAGATTTAGACATCTTAAGGCCTTTGCCATCTACGACAAACCCATGTGATAATACCGATTCATATGGAGCTCTACCTCTTGTTCCACATGATTCTAGCAATGATGAGTGAAACCAACCTCTATGTTGATCAGATCCCTCTAAATACATTGATGCAGGCCATTGAAGATCTTCTCTTTTTTCTAAAACAAATGCATGCGTACAACCACTATCAAACCATACCTCAACAATGTCACTTATTTTATCGTAATCTTCTGCTTTATATTTCGCTCCTAAAAATCTTTGTGGATCATCAGAGAACCAGCAATCAGAGCCTTCTTTTTCGTAAATACTTGCGATGTTTTCATTTACTTCATCATCAGCTAAAATTTCTTTGGTAGTTTTATGAACAAATATAGGTAACGGAACTCCCCAAACTCTTTGTCTTGAAACACACCAGTCAGGTCTTGTTTCGATCATTGCCTTTATTCTCTCTCTACCTTTATCTGGGTAAAATGTGGTGTCATCTAATGCTTTTAGTGCTTTTTTTCTTAGACCATGACTTTCCATAGAAATAAACCATTGAGGAGTTGCTCTATGAACGAGTGGAGCTTTTGATCTCCAAGAATGCGGGTATGAGTGAATTAACTCTCCACTAGATAACAATTTTTTTTGTTCTTTTAATTTTTCAATAACAATTGGGTTTGCTTTAAAGATATGAGTTCCTTCAAACAATGGAAGATTTTTAGTATATTTACCGTCTCCATCAACTGTTTCAATTGCTTTAATGCCGTGTTTTAAACAAAGGTTAAAATCATCAGGACCATGACTAGGTGCGCAGTGGACAATACCCGTTCCCTGTTCAGTTGTAACAAACCTCGCTTCAAGCATTGGGATTTCATCATTATAACCAAGTTCTAAAAATGGGTGATTACAAATCGTATCTTTAAAATCTTTGCCTTTAAATTTTTTAATTTCTTTATAACTTTTAATATCACAGTCTTTAATTACAGAATCTAACAATGCCTCAGCAATTATTATTTTTTTATTTTTAAAATCTCCATCATCATTTAATTGAATAATTAAATAGTCTAAGGCTTCATTGTAAGCTAGGGCCTTGTTTGCTGGTATTGTCCAGGGAGTAGTTGTCCATATAACAACCTCTGTTCCTTCTAGTTCTTTTAGGTTGGTTTTTTTAACAGAAAAAGCAGTATAGATAGTATCTGATTTATGATCTTGATACTCAACTTCGGCATCTGCTAATGCAGTTTTCTCAACTGTAGACCAAAGAACAGGTTTAAATCCTCTATAAAGACTTCCTTCTTTTAAAAACTTGCCCAACTCTCTTACAATTTGTGCTTCCGCATCAAAGCTCATAGTAGCATAGTGATTATCCCAATCACCTACGACACCTAATCTTTTAAATTGAGTTTTATGAACTTCAATCCATTTTTGAGCAAAATCTCTGCACTCTTTTCTAAATTCTGCGATCGGAACTTCATTCTTATTTTTTTTATTTTTTTTATATTGCTCTTCAATTTTCCATTCAATAGGTAATCCATGGCAATCCCACCCCGGAACATACACCGCATCTTTACCCTCCATTTGATGAAACTTAACAATTATATCTTTTAGAATTTTATTTAACGCTGTACCCATATGAATATTTCCATTTGCATATGGTGGGCCATCATGAAGTATAAATTTTTCTTTACCTTTATTAGATTTTCTTAATTCTTTATAAAGGTCAATTTTTTTCCAATAATTTAAAATTTCAGGTTCTTTATTTTGCAAATTAGCTTTCATAGAGAAAGCTGTTTTGGGTAAATTTATATTTTCTTTGCTCATTTTAACTTCTTTTAGCAACTTTTAGATCACTTTGAATTTGTTTTTTTAATTGATTAACGTTCTTGAATTTTTTTTCTTTTCTAATAAATTTTGTAAATTCTATTGATAAATACTTATTATAAAGATTTCCAGAAAAATTAAAAATATGCACCTCTAATAAGATTTTTTTCTGATTAAAAGTAGGCCTATAACCAAGATTTGCAATCGCTTTCAAAGATTTATTTGAGTTTTCTCTTTTTACTTTTACGGCATACACTCCTGGCATTGCAATAACGTAGTCCTTGATGTCTATATTGCAGGTCGGAAAACCAATCTTTTTTCCTTGCTGTCTTCCTTTTTGAACTATTCCTTCGATAGACCAATTTCTTCCTAACAATTTATTAGTTTTTTTTAAATTACCTTTTTCTAAAAGAGACCTGATGTATGTAGAGGAAATAATTTTTTGACTTAATATTAATGGTTGAGGTTTTACTATTTTGTAATCATAAATTTTTTCTTTTTTAATTAATTGATTAACGTCTCCCTCTCTTTTATTGCCAAATTTAAAATTATTACTAACAAATATATAATTTGCCTCTAATTTTTTAGATAAAATTTCTTTAATAAAAAAATCAGATTTGATCTTAGAAAATTTTTTATCAAATTTTTGGGTAATTGCAAAATCAACTCCCAGACTTTTTAATATTATATTTTTTTGGTTAATATTTGAAATTCTAAAATTTTTTATAGCCTTATTAAAAAACATTTTAGGCATTGGTTCAAATGTTAAAACACCAATATTTAGATTAAATTTTTTCTTATAGCTGTTTGCTAATTTAAACAACTTTTGATGACCCACATGAACACCATCAAAATTTCCAATTAAAATTATTGATCTTTTGTGATTTTTAGAAATATCAAAATTTTTATATAGTTTCATTTTTTACCATTTTAGTTCAGTTTGAATAAAACTTACAACAACTTCATATTTTTTTGATACTGTATCTATTCCTTCTTTTTTAATTTCATTTTTATGAACACCGTTTGATATTATCAACGAATCATATTTTAAAAGATTTGCTCCCTTTATGTCTGTGTTTAAATTATCACCGATTGAAAGAACTTTTTTTCCTTTATTATTAATTGAGCGATTATAAACTTCAGGAAAAGGTTTTCCAAAATATATAACCTCCCCTCCCATTTTTTCAAAAACTAATGCTACAGAACCTGCACACAATTCTCTTTTGTCACCTCTATCAACAATTAAATCTGGATTAGTGCATATCATTTTCTTTTTAATATGCTCTTTAAATAATTCTTTATAATAATTTAAATCTTCATCTTCTTCTTCAAATAAACCTGTACACAACAAATAAGTGCTTTCTTTAATGTCTTCAGTCTTGTTTCTTTTAAAATCTAAAAATAAATCAAAATCTCTAGGAGGTCCTAAATGATAAAATTTATTATCTAAAAAGTTTTTTTTTAAATAACTTAGTGCAGCTTCTCCTGATGAATATACATTTTCTCTAATCTCTTTGCTCATTCCCATTTTTTCTAAAAATGACTTTACAGTTTTGCTTGGTCTTGGAGCGTTGGTCAAAAGAATGTATTTTTTTTTTGCTTTAGTAATTTCTTCTAAGGCCTCAACTGCATTTTTATGTAGGGTTATTCCATTGTGAACCACGCCCCATAAGTCGATATAAAAAATATCGTAATTATCAACAATTGACCTTAATCCGTTATTATCTAAGTTTTCACTCATTATGGGAGGTATAACTTATAAAAAACACAATTTCTCTGGTTTTTTGACCCACATATTTTTTTTACTTAACCTTGAAATAGTGAGGCTAATAGCTATATGAGTCGCATATTAAAAGGAGAATTTATGAAATTTAAACCGTTACACGATAGAGTTTTAATACAAGTTTTAGACAGTAGTGAAAAAACTGCTGGAGGAATAATTATCCCTGATAC
>Ga0209709_10003298_pt1 | contig 13494 bp, 15 predicted proteins | sample ArcticOcean_MG_C_2_FD_187435 | JGI IMG/M metagenome (GOLD analysis project Ga0209709, IMG submission 187435) | Marine microbial communities from western Arctic Ocean - ArcticOcean_MG_CB4_136 (SPAdes) (version 2) | ecosystem: Environmental > Aquatic > Marine > Oceanic | place: Arctic Ocean... | reverse complement strand
TCTACTTAGTAAGGTCATGAAACTTGTAGTAAAATTATCATCTACCGAATAAACAACTGATGGTCTCAATATTGTAGCTAAAGGAAAATTCTTTTGAATATTGACCTCGCCCTCTAACTTGCTTTTTGCGTATTCTGAATCTATTGCATTATTGATACCTAATGCAGATAAATGAATAAACTGTTGAACTTTATATTCCTTACAAAGTTTAGCTAAAATAGATGGAAAAATAGAATGAATATTTTTAAAAGTATTTCCCTTTCCACTTTCATACAAGATACCAATTAAATTAATACAAACATCAGTTTGAGCAAAAAGTTTTCTAATTTTTTTCTCATCAAAAATATTAGCTTCAACAATATCTATATAACCAGCATTAGCCTGTGTTTTTATCATATATCCCTTTTGATGAAGGTTTCTAGTAACTACGGTAACTTTGTAATTATTTTTAGTAAACTTTCTGATTAAATGACGACCTATTTGACCACTACCGCCAAAGATTAGACAATTTTTTGCTTTCATATATATATAATTAAAAATGAATATTGATATTAAACTTCACAAAGATGATTTACCAGAAGATTTAGATTTAGGCAATATTATAGCAGTTGATGGAGAGTTTATGGGTCTCAATGTTACGCGTGACCCCTTATGTCTTATTCAGATATCAAGTGGGAATTCAGACGCTCATATAGTTCAGCTTGATAGGTCAAATTATAACGCGCCAAATTTAAATAAAATTCTTTCAGATGAATCTATTACAAAAATATTTCATTATGGTAGAGCTGACATGGCTCACATCAAATACTATCTAAAAACAGAAACAAAAAATATTCTTGATACTAAAATTGCTTCAAAATTAGCTAGATCATATTCTGATAGTCACTCTCTTAAAACTTTGATTAAAGAATTCATTAATATTGATGTTAGCAAACAATTTCAGAGTTCAGATTTTGGGGGTGAATTATCAACAGCGCAACTCAAATATTGTGCAAATGATGTTGTCTATTTGCATAAAATCCATGAAGAATTAAACAAAATTCTTATAAGAGAAAGACGGATTGATTTATACAGCGATTGTTTAAAATTTTTAAAAACTAGAGTTGACCTTGATTTAGCTTTATTTAAAGATGATATATGGTCTCATTAGATGAAAAAAAAAGATTATAAAAAAATTGCAAAAAACGTAATCGACCTTGAAATAAAAGCTTTAAAAAAATTAAAAAATTCAATTAATAGTTCTTTTAACGATGCTGTAGAAGCAATTACCAAATGTCAATCTAAGGTAATTTTATGTGGAGTTGGAAAAAGCGGTTTAATTGCTGCTAAAATTTCAGCGACATTATCTTCGGTTGGAACTCCCTCATTTTCACTTTCTGCAAATGATTGCTCACATGGAGATCTTGGCAGTATTTCGAAAAAAGATGTTTTAATTCTGATAAGCTATTCTGGTTCTACTGAAGAACTAAAAAACGTTATCAAATATGCAAATAGAAATAAAATTGTATTAATCGGTATAATGTCTAAAAAAAATTCCATATTATACAAAGCGTCTGATATTAAACTACTGATACCTGAAGTTACTGAAGCTGGTCTAGGAATTGTTCCAACTTCAAGCACTATTTCTCAGTTAAGTATTGGAGATGCTTTAGCTGTAGCAACATTAAATAAAAAAAAAATTAATAAAAAAGATTTTAAAAATTTTCATCCCTCAGGAAATTTAGGTGCCCAGCTTAAAACCGTAGAAGATGTAATGCTTATAAAAGAAAAAATTCCTTTTATAAATGAGGATGCTAACATGAAAGATGCTCTGAAAATTATTTCATTAAAAAAATTGGGAACACTAATTGTGACAAACAAAAAAGGTAAAACATCAGGAATAATAACGGATGGTCAAATAAGAAGAGTAAGTCAAAGACATAGTGATCTACATAAACTTAGAGTTAAAACGGTGATGACAAAAAACCCTATTAAAGTAAATAAAGAAATTTTAGCTTCAAAAGCTCTATCAATTATGAATGATAATAAAATTACAAGTCTATGTGTAAATAGCACTTCAAACAAAAACAAAACAATTGGAATTGTACATATTCATAATATACTTCAAAATGATATGCGCTAATATTAAATGCAGAAAAAAACTTTTCTACAATTAATCCTTTCTTTATTTATAATTGTAATTTTTGTAACCTTTTACAATAAATATTTTGTAGAAAAAAAAATTGTAAATAGTGTTTCCGAAAATATTATTTTAAAAAAAAGTAACTTGGATAAGACAAAATCTAACTTAATTCATAATATCACGTATACTTCAGTAAAAAAGGGAGGAGATTATTATGTTATAAAGTCTGAACTTGGTGAATTAAACACAAATCAACCAGAATTAATTTTAATGAAAAAGGTTCAGGCAGAAATTAACTTTAAAAATTCCTCATCTGTGATTATTTCATCGGATAATGCAATTTATAATAACATAAGTTACAAGACAAACTTCTATGACAATGTCTTAATTGCTTATACAGATCATACAATTGAAGCAAATAATTTTGATTTAAATTTTGAAAAAAACTTGGGAATAATTTCTAATAATATAATCTATAAAACCTTGAATACTCAATTAGAAGCAGATAAAATAGAGATTGATTTAATTACAAAAAATTCAAAGATTTTTATGAATAAAAAAACAAAACAAATTAAAATTACAGATATAAACTAATGGTTATAATAAAAAAATTTCGCATTAAATCCTTTAAAACTCCAAAACCAATAGTAAAGCTAGATAAATTATCATTATCATTTGGAAAACGAAAAATTTTAGATAATGTTACTTTTGCTATCAACGAGGGTCAGGTTCTTGGGCTACTTGGTCCAAACGGTGTTGGTAAATCAACAATATTTAACTTGATCACTGGATTAATTAAACCAGACTATGGATCTGTTATTATTAATTCAACAATTGTTAATGATTACCCCATCTATTCAAGAACTAGAAAGTTTAAAATAGGATACGTTCCACAATATGGTGGATTTTTTCATGATTTAACACTCATGGAAAATTTAAAAGCGATAGGTGAAATTCAAATTAAAGATAAAAAAATTCGGTATGAAAAAATAGATTCATTAATATCAAAATTTGAATTAGACCCTGTTAAGGATGTTAAGGCTGATCTTTTATCTGGTGGTCAAAAAAAAAGATTAGTTATTGGTTTGGCTTTATTGGGCGATCCAAAGATTCTTCTTTTGGACGAACCATTTGCCGCATTAGATGTAATGACTATAAAAACTTTGCAAGAAATCATTGTTAATTTACAGAGTGAAAGTAATATATCAATAATACTTTGTGATCACCAAGCGCGAGACCTACTCACATGTGTGGATAGTGCACTTGTCCTTTCAAACTGTAAAGTAGTAGCTAGCGGCTCTCCTTCAGAATTAATAAATAATATTGAGGCAAAAGCAGCCTACTTTGGCGAATCTTTCTCAATCAGCTAGGCCAAAAAAATATTTTACTATGGCTAAATTTATATACTTAAATAAAAAAATTAAACCATATAACAAAGAAATAAAAATTAGTGGTGATAAAAGCTTGAGTATTAGATGGGTTCTACTTGCCTCTCAAGCGGTTGGTAAGTCTAAAGCATACAATATTTTAATGTCTGAAGATGTGCGTGCCGCACTAAATGCAATAAAGAAACTAGGAATAAAAGTAAGAATACACAAAGATTGTTGTGAAATATTCGGGAATGGGATTAATAATTTTAAATACAAAGAAGATTTAACAATTGATGCTAAAAATTCAGGAACACTTGGTAGGTTAATATTGGGTTTATTGATTAAATCACCAAGAAAAATAAAATTAATAGGTGATGAGAGTTTATCTAAAAGAGACTTTTCAAGAGTGACTATACCTCTGGAGAAATTTGGAGCTAAATTTTATTATAAAAAAAAAAACAAACTACCTCTATCAATCCTTGGTTCTCAATCAGTAAAAGGTATTAAATATTTAGAACAAAAAGGTTCTGCTCAGTGCAAAAGTAGCGTGATGTTTGCAGCACTTAATGCGTCAGGCACAACATCAATTAAAGCAAAAAAATCAAGAAATCATTCTGAATTACTTTTTAAGTATTTAAAAATACCTATCAAAATTAAAAAAAGTAAAAAATATGATTTTATAGATATTAAACAGCCAAAAAAAATTAAAGCATTCAATTATCATATCCCAGGAGACATAAGTTCAAGTGCATTTTTTATGGTGCTTACAATGCTTGCAAATAATTCAAAACTTTTGATTAAAAATGTAAACATTAATCCTTCAAGAACGGGTGTGATTACTATATTAAAAAAGATGGGCGCTAGAATAACACTAAAAAAACAAAGAAATTACCGGGGTGAAAAAATTTCTGACATTTTGATAAGAAGTTCAAATAATCTCAAAGCCATAAATTGTTCACCAGAATTAAATAGTAGCGCTATAGATGAATTTTTAGTTATTTTTTTAGCAGCAGCAAAAGCAAAGGGTGTTTCTTATTTTAAAGATGTGGCAGAGCTCAACCAAAAAGAAAGCCCAAGATTAAACTGGGGATCTAAAATTTTGAATATGATGGGCGTTAAAACAGAATTAACAAAAGACTCAATTAAAATTTATGGTCAACCAGATTTAAAAATAACAAAACTAATTATAATTAAAAACTATCTAAAAGATCACAGAATTTTCATGATGAGTACAATTGCTGCTTTAACTTGTGGAGGAGAATGGAAAATTCATGATAAAGATTCTATAAATACTTCATTTCCATCTTTTCTAAAAATAATTAAAAACATAAATAATAAATCATTATGAAGTTAAAAAATAAAATCAAAGTTGCAATAGATTCTCCTGCTGCTGCTGGTGCTGGCACACAGGCAAAGTTAATTTCTAAACATTTTAATTTATTTTATTTAGATACAGGTAAGATTTATAGATTGATTGCTAATATTAAACTAACTCAGCCTATGAAATATAGTCATGTACTGATAAAAAAAAAGATGGGCAAGTTGAGTATGAAAGATTTACAAAATAAAAAATTATTGTCTGATGAAGTTGGAACAATGGCCTCTATAATATCAAAAGATAAAAAGATAAGAAAACTTGTTCATGCTTTTCAAATTAAAAGTGCCTACTCTCCTCCTAAAAAATATAATGGGTCTTGTCTGGATGGAAGAGATATAACTTACAAGATAATCCCCGATGCAGACTTTAAATTTTTTATAACCGCAAACACAAAAGCTAGGGCGTTAAGAAGATATAAAGAGTTAAATGGATTAAATAAGGAAATATCTTTTAATGATGTCTTAAAAAGCATCAAAAAACGTGATAAAAGTGACTATAATAGAAAAATCTCACCACTTAAGAAAACTAGAGATTCGATCTTGATTAATACTACAAATTTAACTAAAAGAGCATGCTTTTTAAAAATTAAACAAATTATGGATAGGAAACTAAAAGCTTAATGGAAATTTATAAAGATCTTTCAAACCCAGCCTCAAAAGAATTCGAACAATTACTAAATTCACAGTTTACTAAAACAGCAAACCTTGAAGAGGGAAAAATTATCACAGGTGTTGTAAATAAAGTAACTGAAAACTTTGTATTCCTTGAAGTGCCAGGATTAAAATCTGAACCCATCTTAGACATTAATGAATTAAAAAGCATGGGTATGCTTGATAAAGCAAAAGTAGGTGAAAAAATTTCAGTACTTCTTGAAAGATTAGAAGACAAAAAAGGTGAAGTATTAGTCTCAGCTTCTAAAGCACAAAAAATTCAAGGTTGGGACAAGCTTGTTGAAGCTTACGAAAAAAATGAACCTATCATGGGTAAAATTACTGGACGTGTTAAAGGTGGCTGTATTGTGGAACATATCGATACTGGATCTTTAATGTTTTTACCAGGATCGCAAATTTCGGATAAGCCATTAAAAGATATTAGTCATTTAATGAACGAGCCACAAAAGTTTGCTCTTATTAAGCTAGATAAAGTTAGAGGGAATGCTTGTGTTTCTAGAAGAGAAATTATTTCATCATTTAAAAAAGAAGACAAAATTAAAATCGTTGAGAAATTCAAAGTTGGAGATATAATTAAAGGAGCTGAAGTAAAAGGTTACAGTTCATTTGGATGTTTCTTCAGCGTTAATGGTGAGCTTGATGTATTAGTGCACCTTCAAGAAATTTCTTATTCAAGAGTTAATCATCCTGATGAAGTTTTTACTATTGGTGACAAGCACGATTTGTTAGTAATTACAGTTGATAAAGAAAAATTACAGGTTGGTTGCTCTGTTAAACAACTTTCACCAGATCCTTTTGAAAATATCTCAAACTATGAATTAAATAAAATCTACAAAGTAAAAGTTGTTAAATTGATGGACTTTGGTGCATTTTGTGAGCTTGAAAAAGGATTATCAACTTTATTACACTCGAGTGAATTAAGCTGGACTAAAAAAAATATAGCAGCAAAAAAAATGTTTAAAACTGGTGATGAGATAGATTGTGTTATAACTGAAATCGATAAAGAAAAAAGAAGAGTTGCAATTTCACATCGTTTAACTACTGAAAACCCTTTTGAAACATTTGAAAGTAAGTATCCTATTGGTTCTGAAGTTGAGGGAGAAGTTGCTAGTAAAAATGAATACTCTATTTTCTTAAAGATTGACGGATTAGATATTGATGCATTCTTGCACTGCAATGACCTTACTTATCTTACAAATGCTGAAGAAGAATTAGCTAAACATAAGATTGGTGACAAATTAAAAGTTAAAGTTTTGGAGGTTAAGGCTGCTGAACAAAAAGTTAGAGTTGGCTTACGTCAAACTCAACCAGATCCATTTAGTTGGTTTGGAAATAAGAAGGTTAATCAAGCTATTACTGTTAAAATTATTTCAACAGATAATAAAGGTTTAGTTGTTAGGCCTGAAGGTTGTGAAATGGACTTAATTATCAAAAAATCCGCAATAGCTATAAACGCAGCTGATGCTAGACCTGCAAGATTTACAGGTGGAGAAAGAATTGACTGTGCAATAGCAGAGCTAGATTTAGATAAAAGAAAAGCTACATTAAGTATTAAATTACTTGAAGAGATCGAAAGAAAAGATGCTTTAGATAAATATGGTTCTGAAGGGTCTGGAAAAAATCTACCTTTTTCATCACTTTCTGAAGATTTAGAAAAAAAGAAAAAAGAAGACGAATAAAAATTGGCTATTGTAAAATCAAAGCTTCTAAAACAACTCTCAGATAATTACCCAAATTTCCTCAAAAAAGACCTTGAGAAAGTAGTATCTGTTGTTTTAGATGAAATCAAACAGGCTCTAAAACGTGGAGATCGTGTTGAATTAAGAGGTTTTGGTATGTTTTCAACAAATATTCAAAAAGCTAGAATATCTCGAAACCCAAAAACTGGTGAAAAAGTAAATACACCTGAAAAGAAAACAATTCACTTTAAAATGGCAAAGGAAATGTTTAAAAAATTAAATAATGACGAATAAAAATATCTTCGTAGCCTGCGATGTATCAAGTCAAAAAGAAATATTGAATTTATTAGAATTAATACATGAAGATATTTCAGGAATTAAAATTGGGTTACAATATATCACCCAAAGAAGTCCTGAAGAGATTAGAGAACTTTCAAAGTTTAAAAAGCCTATTTTTTATGATGGAAAGTACTTGGACATTAAAAATACATTGGTTGAATCTGTAAAAGGACTTAAGAATTTAAATGTAGATTATGCAACAGTTCATCTTCTAAATGGGTTAGATGCGCTTAATGCTGCAAATCATGCTGCACAAGAAATTAATTTAAAATTGTTAGGTGTTTCAGTATTAACAAGTTTTAGTGATGAAGATTTAGAAAATTTAGGTTTTAATAGCAAAGTTGAAGAGCAAGTTAAAAGGTTAGTTAAAATTGCAATGGAATCTAATTTGCACGGAGTTATTTGCAGTCCACTTGAAATTAAAATGATTAAAGGAATTGCACCAAACCTGAAATGTTTTACTCCAGGGATTAGAATGGAAGAAGCAAAAGATGACCAAAAAAGAACTATGAGTGCTAATGAGGCGATTAAAGCAGGCAGTGATTGTTTGATAATTGGTAGACCTATCACCAAAGGCGATCCAAAAAAAAATATACAAAACATCCTTTCATCAATAGATTAGATGAAGTCAAAAATTTGTGGAATCTCTGATTCTAAAACATTAAAATATTTAACAGATCATCCTAGTCCACCCCAGTACATTGGTTTTATTGTTAATTATCCATTATCTAAAAGGTTTATTGAACACCATCATCTTAAAAAACTTTTAAAAATAGATAAAAAAAATTCAAAATATGTTGCTGTATTAGTTCGGCCTGATAAAAAAATTCTTGAGAAAATAAAAAATTTACCTTTTGATTATTATCAAATTTATGATTCTTCTCCAACTGAGATAAAATCTATTATAGAAAAATATAATAGAAAAATTATAATTGCTATCACTGTCAAAGATCAAAACGATGTTGTAAAATATATGGATTACACTAAACTTGCTGACATAGTGTTATTTGACAGTAAAGGTTATGAAAAGAGTATATCTTTTGATCACCAGTTAATTAAAAATCTTAAAATAAATAAGGAATTAATGCTGGCAGGCAATATCCAGATTAAAGATAATCTTGAAAATTACAAAAAAATAGCAGACATTATAGATATTTCTGGAGGTCTAGAAACTTCTGGATTAAAAGATATTTCAAAAATAAATATTTTTTTAAACAAAATTAAACAAATTAATGATGAAGCTTAGAAAAAGAATTCCTTTAATTGATCAACACGACAAAAGTGGTTTTTGGGGTGGTAAGTTTGGTGGTAATTTTATTCCAGAGACTTTGAAAAAACCTGTTGAGGATTTAACTATTCTTTTTGAAAAGCTTAGATATGACAAAAAGTTTCTCAAACATAGAGACTATTACTTTAAGAACTATATAGGTTCGCCTACTTCATTTATAAAGCTTCAAAACTTATCTGATTATCTAGGTGGTGCCCAAATATATGCCAAAATGGTGTCTGAGGCGAACGGAGGTGCGCATAAAATCTATAATGCAACTGTCCATTGTCTTATTGCTAAAAAAGCTGGCAAGAAATACGTCGTGGGTGATACAGGGGCTGGTTATGCTGGCAAGATGTTGAGCATGGCTGCTATGAAATTTGGGCTTAAATGTAAAATATTCATGGGTGCAAAAGACATAAAGAGACAAAAACCAAATGTTTATGCAATGAAAAAAAATGGAGCTGAGGTAGTGCCTGTTTACTCTGGAAGCCAAACACTTGTTGATGCTGTTAGTGAGTGTATGAGATACTGGGTTTCAAATTGTGATAATACTCACATGTGTGTTGGTTCAACTGTGGGTCCTCATATATTTGTTAAGATTTGTGGTTGGAGTACAGCTCATATTTCTAGAGAGTTAAAACCTCAAATTCAATCTGAATTTAAAAAAATTCCAAAAAAAATTAAACTAATTAACTGTGTAGGTGGTGGAAGTTCAGCCTACGGTTTTTGGAGTGAATTTATAGATTATGATAAAAAACAAATTGAATTAATTGGTGTTGAGGCTGGTGGACCAAAAAATTCTAATCTTCATGCTGCACCTTTAACAAATGGAGCTAAACTTGGAATTTTGCATGGAGCTGCGGCTTATGTTTGTCAAAACAATGAAGGACAAATTAATGATACAGATTCTATTTCTGCTGGATTAGATTACCCAGGTGTGTCTCCTATTCACTGTTTTTTAAAAGATACCAAAAGAGCAAGGTATACTTCAGCCACAGATGAAGAGGCATTAAATGCATATAAGCTTGTTACTAAACTTGAAAAAATAAATCCAAGTTTAGAGCCAAGCCATGCTTTTGCTGAAGCAATTAAAATTGCACCTAAGTTAAGTAAGGATACAATCATTATAGTGAACTCATGTGGTGACGCAAAAAAAGATAGAGATATTTTAAAAGCTAGATTGGGAAAAATTAACTAAGATGTCTTTAATAAATTTAGCATTTAAAAAAACTAAAAATGAAAAAAGATCTGCTTTACTGACTTATACGGTTGCGGGCGATAATAGCAAAAAAAAATCACTAGAAATCTTAAAATCAATTGCAAACTATGCTGATATTTGTGAGATAGGTTTTCCTCATAACACTCCAATTGCAGATGGTGGTCAAATTCAATCAAGTGCCTACAGAGCATTAAAAAATGGCATTAAAATTAAAGATGTTTTTTCAATAGTAAAAGATTTTAAAAAATCTAGACAGGCAAAACCTGTAATCTTGATGGGTTATTACAATATGATCTATCAATATGGTGATAATAACTTTATCAATATTTGTAAAAAAGTTGGTGTTGATGGGTTAATTGTTGTTGACTTGCCTTACCCTGAAAATAAAGATTTTGCTAAAAAGTGCAAAAAAAGAAATATTAGTTTTATCCAATTGGTTTCTCCCACTACATCACCAAGTAGAATGAAAAAAATTATTAAAGATTCTCATGATATGGTTTACTATATTAGTATGCTCTCAACAACGGGTGGTAAACTAAAAGTTTCACCAAAGAAAATTCTAGAAAGATACAATAAGATTAAAAATTTGAATAAAAATAAGAACATTGTAATCGGTTTTGGAATTACTGAAAAAACTATAGCCTCATTAAAAAAAGCTGATGGATTAGTGGTTGGTAGTGCTTTATGTAAAGAAATATCAAAATCACTAGAAAAAAGACAAAATCCTGTCACAAATGTAACTAATATTGTAAAAAGATTAAAAAATAAAATTACATGAATTGGATTAAAAAAACTCTACGTTTTGGAGAAAAAATAAAAAGAATAATTAAGAAACGTGCGAGTAAAGAAGAAATTGCCAACAGTGATTGGACTTCTTGTTGTAAAGGTCCAATTTTAAAAAAAGATTTAGAAGATAATTTATGGGTTTGCCCATCTTGTAATAAGCATCATAGAATAAGCCCACGCCAAAGATTTGACGTTATTTTTGGAAAAAATAATTATGAAGTGTTAAAAACTCCTATTCCTCAAGATGACCCTTTAAATTGGAGTGATTCTAAATCTTATAAAGACAGATTAAAAGTTGCTAGAAAAAAAACAGGTATGGATTGTGGTATGATGGTGATCAATACTAACATTAAAACCGTAAAGATTACTGCCATTGCATCAGACTTTGATTTTGTGGGTGGTTCAATTGGTGCAGCAGAAGGTGAAGCCTTCTTATATGGTGTTCAGCACGCTATTGAAAATGAACAACCTTTTGTAATTTTTACTTCAGGTGGTGGAATGAGAATGATGGAGTCATTAATTTCACTTTCACAAATGACTAGAACCACTTTGGCAATTAACGAACTTAAAAAAAATAACCTTCCCTATATTGTTGTATTAACAGATCCAACTGCAGGTGGTATAACGGCATCATATGCAATGCTGGGGGACATTCATTTAGCAGAACCTGGTGCTCTTATAGCTTTTGCAGGTGCTAGAGTTATTCAAGGGACTGTTAGAGAAGAATTGCCTGATGGATTTCAAAGAAGTGAATATGTTCAAAAATCAGGATTTGTGGATTTAATTGTTGAAAGAAAAAACCTTAGAGAAAAATTAGGTTCATTATTATCAATATTGTTAAAGAAAAATTCTGCTATAAATTCATCAGAAAATGAAACTTCAGAAGATAGTAAAACGCTTACAAAAGCTGCATCCTAAGGAAATAGATCTAAGTCTAGATCGAACTAGAAATCTTTTAGAGAAACTAGGTAATCCCCAAGATAAAATTAATTGTATTTCAGTTGTTGGAACCAACGGAAAATTTTCAACAATCCAAGCTCTTTATGCAATTTTAAAAGAGGCAAATTACAAATGCAATATCTATACAAGTCCACATATCCAAAAAATTAATGAACGATTTGTCTTTAATAACAAGCCATTAACAAATGATGAGTTAGCCAATCTTTTTTCTGAAATAGAAGAAGTTAATAATCAAACACAAATTACTTTCTTTGAAATTTTAACTGTTGCTTACCTTCATTATGCAAAGAAATACCCTGATAACATTAACTTAATTGAGTCAGGTCTATTTCATAGATTTGATGCAACCAATATTTTAAAGAAAAACTTAGCTAGCATTGTAACAGCCATTGGCCTTGATCACTTAGATTGGCTTCCAAAAGAAGAACAAACAGTTGAAAAAATTATATTTGAGAAAACATCTACTTTATTAAACTCTAAAATTATTGTTTCAAAACAGAGCTCAAATGAAATTACTAAAAGTATTGAAAATATGATTAAAGATAATTCTTCTAAAAAAATAATCTTTAATAAAAGTTATAATTTTACTTTAAAAGAAAATGATTTTTTTTATTTTGAAGATGAATTTGGTGCTCTTAAACTTCCAAAGCCTAATCTGCCTGGAGAATTTCAATTAGAAAATATCTCTACTGCAATTGCAACTGCTAGACAATTAACAGATTACAAAGTAACTGATGAGCATATTAAGAGTGGTATTACTAAAATAGAAAGCATCGCACGGCTTCAAGAGTTAAAATCTGGAAAATTAAAAGATTTAACTAGCAATAATTTGTTATTTGTAGATGGGTCTCATAATCCACTTGGTGCAAAGGTGTTAAATGAATACCTTCAAAGTTTAGATTGCAGTAAACATATCATATTAGGAATGATGTCGAATAAAGATCACAATGAATATATGAGTTACTTTAAAGAAATTAAATCTTTAACAGTAATTGATATTCCAAATCAACCTAATGCAATTAAGGGAAATGAACTTAAAGAAAAAATTAAAAACTTTAATGATATCAAATATCAAAGCTCAATTGAAAACGCCATTAGATCAATTGATCTTCAGGAAAATGATATTATTTTAATTACAGGGTCTTTGTATCTTGCAGGAGAAGTTTTAAACTTAAACTAGATATTCTTATCTAGAAATTCTTTCATGTGGCTCTCTGCAACACCGCCTACTTTTCTGTCTACTTCAACACCTTTTTTGTAAACAATAACAGTTGGTACACCTCTTACACCAGCAGCAGAACCAGTGTTAATTCCACCATTTTCAATGTCAGCATAATAAAAGCTAGCTTTATCTTTGTAACTATCTGAAAACTTATCCATGATAGGTTTAAGGCTCTTACATGGAGCACACCATTCTGCAGAAAATTGAACTACCGAGACATCTTCATTCTTAATTTTTGTTTCAAATTCTTCGTCTTTAAAATCTATAAGCATGTTTCTTATATAAATTCTTATTAGATTTATTCAATATGTAAAAAAGGATTTTTTTAGTTAATTAACAGAGACTTATTATGCCTGCTCGTATTTTTTCTGAATGCCTTCAACAAACTCATTAATTTCGTCTAAAAACTTGAGCTTTTTCTCATCTTTTTCGTTGGTATATCTATCTCTTAAATTATCACACTCAAAATAAAATTCTT
>Ga0209709_10003296_pt1 | contig 13510 bp, 11 predicted proteins | sample ArcticOcean_MG_C_2_FD_187435 | JGI IMG/M metagenome (GOLD analysis project Ga0209709, IMG submission 187435) | Marine microbial communities from western Arctic Ocean - ArcticOcean_MG_CB4_136 (SPAdes) (version 2) | ecosystem: Environmental > Aquatic > Marine > Oceanic | place: Arctic Ocean... | reverse complement strand
TTATTGATTTTTAAATATATAAAATGTATTTTTATCCTCTATAATTATTATTAAAATAAAGATTATGACTGAATATTTTGTTCCTACAATAACAATAATTTTTTTATTAAGTCTTGCTTTGGGTAGGTTTTTGTTTTCAAGATATATTATTGTAGCAAAAGTTTATAATTTACATAAAGGTTATAATGAAAGAGCTTCCCATAAGGGTAAGGTAATTACAGGTGCTGGTATCTTGCTTAGTTTTATGCTGGTTGTAGCCTCAATTGTGCTAAATAAGATTTCTTTTTTAGATTTTCAGATTATTAGCCCTATTGTAGGTGCTTCGATTTTAATCGCATTTTTAGGGTTCTATGATGATTTTCAGCCAATAACTGCTTTTCATAAATACATCACTCTTTGTTTTTTAATAGGGATGACTGTTTATTCTAGCGCAGATAACCAATTAGATACGATTACTAATCTACATGGTTTTTTAGGGTTTTATGAAATTTCCTATTTATCGGGCTTCTTTTTTACTTGTTTTGTCTATCTAGCAGTTATAAATGCAGTTAACTTAATGGATGGTATAGATGCTTATCTTGCCATTTTTTCATCTACAACACTACTTTTATTTACAATTATACTATCTCATGGTCAAATCTATTCCCTTGCTATTGTATGTGTTGTTATTGTTGGGGGGCTAGTCATATTTATGAGATATAACTTATCGAAAAAGAAAAAGTTATTTGTTGGAGATGCAGGGTCTTTATTTATTGGTTTTTGGATTGCCTATTTTTTGGTGTTCATGATTAATTCGGTTAATAATCCAACAATATCATCTCTTTTCACTATCCGAGCTGAAAATGTTTCAGTTTTAGCAGTTGCTATTATTAATATGCCAGTTCTTGACACTATTAGAGTAATGCTTATTAGAGTTTTAAATAAAAGATCTCCCTTCGCTGCAGATAGGTCTCACCTACATCATGTTTTATTAGATTTTGGATATAGTCATATAAAAACGGCTGTTTTACTATGTCTGATTAATGTATTGAATTTGTTTTTGATGTTTGTTTTTGAGCCGTATTTTCTTTCTGAAGCACTTACCGTTATCTTTATTGTATTAAATATATTTTGGTTTGCTGTTTTTCAGAGTTTAAATAGAAGAAATAATAGCTGAGTTTTTATTAAGAGATTATTTTAAGTATTTGTATTCTTTTATCTTCAGTGCTTTTTATAGTTTCTATAAACTTATTACTACTACCGGTTATAAACTCAAAACGTTCATTAAGCCTCTCTACACTCTTGTTTTTTATTTTAGAAGCATAGTCAAAAGACATCCCATTTTCTACTAGTAAAGCTACTATATCATTACTTGTAACCTTCTCTTTAGAAGTTAATAGATATAAAATAAGACTAGTATTGTTATCAATGGTAATTTCGGTATTATTAAATAATAATTTACCATCTTCAAAAGTGTATAATACTTTGGGTTTATTTTCTTTTTGTTTATTAAAGCTTGTGTAAAATAAATTAAGAATAACTATAACTATAATTATGATAGCTGGAATGAAAAATTCATTTCTATTTTGTTTTGCTTGAAATAAAACCATTTCTTCTTTACTATTAATTTCTATAAAATCATTCATCTTATAACTCCTCAGTATTGAAGAGTTGTAAACTGAATTGTTCGATGTAAAATAATTAATAGTCAAATTATCGCAAAACGGTAAACCGTTATGATTGTTTTTATTATTTATAAAAGGGGTTGATTTGTGATAATGAGAATTGAATGCTGTTATATTTTCAATAGTTTGTTGAAAATCTATTTCTTGTTTTATTGAATAATCCCACATTTTTTGTGTAGAAACATCAATAGTAGTTATTTGATCATTATTATAGATGTAAAACTCACTTCCATAAGAAGTGAATATATCTCCAGGTGAATAATCATAATTTATCTCTCCTAAATTTATCCATTCTTTGCTTAAAAAATCAAAATAAATTAAATCCGTATTTTGAACCTCTTCTTGATTTTTAGTCCCACTACCTCCGATTACATAGTATTTATTATCAGTTATAAGGCTTGTAAACCTTGAGATACCATTATTTAATGGAAATTTTTTTTTAACAAGAATTTCATCCCAAATTCTATATTCTTCGTTATATCTTAAAAGGGTGGAGTTTGTAGTATATAATCCATAACCTCCAAAGTGATAAATGCTATTATCATAACTAAATAAGTCTCCATGAAATTTATTCATAGTGACAAAGCTATTGTCAACCCTGTCTATAGTATTGTTTGAAAGGTCGAGTTTAAATGTCAAGCCACCTCCATCATCGGTTAGGAATAAATCACCATTATTAAGTACTATAGGGATTTCAGATAGCTTTTTCTTTAATTTCAAATTATTTTGTTCTTCGGATAAATTATTCCCTGTATTTAGACTTGATCTTGGTGCCCATTTCTTAGGGATCTTTTCCCATAATTCATTTGTTATGTTTATTTGTATTTCTGTTTTTGTATTGGCTGTTAAGTCTATTATATGTAAGACTAATGAGGTATTTAGAAAATAAAAAATCTGATTTTTGTCATCAAAATGAAAACTAGTTACTATATCATCTAATTCACCATTAAAATTCACAGTTTCCTTATAGGTATTTGACATGCTATTAAGGGACAATAGCAAGCAAATAATTAGGGTGAATAATTTATATTTTGGGAGCATATCTTTAAATTTTTTTTAAACAAAAGTATAAATACACATGTGTCTTTTTGTTAAAAATTTTAATAAACTTTAGGCTGCAGTATAATTGCAGTGTGCTAAATATACGTTTTTTATTGGAGAATACAATGTCTAGTATATAAATGTAATGTCTGACATTCTTAAGAATGAGTATTTTTTAAATTGCTTTAGAGAGCTATTAAATAGCAGTTATATGTCTGGTATTATTAAAAGTTAAGTGATTTTAATTTGCTTATTGTTTCCAGTGGTTTTTTACTTTTGAATACATAACTACCTGCTACTAAGACATCTGCACCACAGTTCACTAGTTTTTCTGCATTTTGATTCGTTACACCACCATCGATCTCTATTTTACAATCTGAACTTTTAGATACAATAAGTGATTTTAAATCTTTTACTTTATTGTAGGTATTTTCAATAAAAGATTGTCCCCCAAACCCTGGATTAACGCTCATAAGACATACTAAATCGATATCTTTGATCGTATCTTTTAGGGTATCAATATTAGTATGTGGATTAAGTGCTACTCCAGCCTTCATTCCTGCTGCTTTAATAGCCTGAATAGTTCTATGAAGATGTGTACAAGCCTCGTAGTGTACCGTTAGTATGTCTGCACCTAGCTCTGCAAATTTTTCTATATATTGATCTGGATTGACGATCATTAGGTGTACATCTAATGTCTTAGAAGCATGTCTTTTTATTTCCTTTAATACAGGCATTCCAAAAGAGATGTTTGGAACAAAGACTCCATCCATTATATCAATATGAAACCAATCGGCATCACTTTGATTAATCATTTCTAAATCTCTTTGTAAATTTCCAAAGTCTGCTGCTAATACGGATGGTGCAATTAGGTGTTTGTTCATAAAACAAATTTAAAAAAAAATGAGCATTAAATTAATAATACTCATTTTTAGTTTTTATCCAAGATACGTTTTCAGTATTTTACTTCTGGAAGTATGCTTTAGTCGTCGAATTGCTTTTTCTTTAATCTGACGAACTCTTTCTCTTGTTAAATCAAAGGTTTCTCCAATTTCTTCTAGTGTCATTGGGTGTTGCTCTCCTAAACCGAAGTATAGCCTTATCACATCTGCCTCTCTTGGAGTTAGGGTCTCCAATGCTCTTTCAATTTCTGTTTTTAAAGACTCGTGTAGTAACGCTCTATCTGGATTTGGTGATTCACCACTTCTAAGTACATCATACAAATTAGAATCTTCCCCTTCAACTAGTGGAGCATCCATGGATACATGACGTCCAGAGTTTTTCATTGACTCTTTAACGTCATTGATAGTCATGTCCAGCTCTTTTGCTATTTCTTCTGCGCTTGGAGGTCTTTCATGAGATTGTTCTAAAAAAGCATAGGTCTTATTAATCTTGTTTATAGATCCGATCTTATTAAGTGGCAATCGAACAATTCTTGATTGCTCTGCTAATGCTTGTAAAATAGATTGACGGATCCACCATACCGCATAGGATATAAATTTAAAACCTCTTGTTTCATCAAATCGTTGGGCTGCTTTAATTAATCCTAAATTACCTTCATTTATTAAATCTGGCAGGGTTAGACCTTGATTTTGGTACTGCTTTGCAACAGACACTACAAAACGAAGATTTGCTTTTGTAAGTTTCTCTAAAGCGGCTTGGCTACCAGCCTTAATTTTTTGAGCTAATTCTACTTCTTCTTCAGCAGTAATTAAATCAACTTTTCCAATTTCCTGTAAATATTTATCTAATGAAGCTGTTTCTCTATTAGTTACCTGTTTGGTTATCTTAAGTTGTCTCATCTAATTTTAAAAATTAAATTAAAAATTATATAATATGCTAGAATATTTTAAAATTCTAGCATACTCTGAACTATCTTCTATTATCTCTTCCTCTGTTATCACGACCTCTGTCGTTTGATCTTGGTGGCCTTGCAGGTCTTTCAACATAACCTTCTGGCTTTTCAATTAGAGCTTTTCTAGACACTTTGTCTTTTCTAGTTCTAGGGTCAACACCAAAGTATTTGATATCCAATACATCACCCATATTTACTACATCGGTAACATTTTCAGTTTTTTTCCAATCCAATTCGCTTATGTGTAATAAAACTTCATTTCCTGGAGCTTCTTGATACTCTACAACTGCTCCGAAATCCAATATTTTAATCACCTTCACTTCATAAACACTACCTACTTCTGGCTTGAAAAGCATGGATTCAATTTTAGCAAGAACGGTGTCTATTCCTTCTTGATCAGTACCTAAGATTTCTACAATTCCTTCTTCTGTGATAGGATCTTCATTGATTACTAAAGTACATCCAGTAGTTTTTTGTAGTTCTTGTATGTTTTTACCACCTGGTCCGATTAAAGCACCGATATATTCATTAGGAATAGTTCTAGTTACCATTTTCGGAGCGTGCGCTTTAACATCCGCGTTAGGAGCCGATATTGTTTCCGTAAGTTTTCCTAAAATATGTAAACGTCCATCTCTAGCTTGTTTTAGTGCATTCACTAAAATTTCGTATCCTAATCCTTTTACTTTAATATCCATTTGACAGGCTGTAATTCCTTCTGAAGTACCTGTTACTTTAAAATCCATATCTCCTAAGTGATCTTCATCCCCTAATATATCACTTAGTACAGCGTATTTTCCAGATTTAGCATCCGAAATTAACCCCATTGCAATACCAGAAACTGGTCTTATCATTTGAACACCTGCATCCATAAGTGCCATTGTTCCAGCACAAACTGTAGCCATAGAAGAAGAACCGTTAGATTCTAAAACTTCAGATACAACTCTCACTGTATAAGGACAATCCTCAGGAATCATTCCTTTTAATCCACGTTGTGCTAAGTTACCATGTCCAACTTCTCTACGAGAGGTTCCACGAATTGGTCTAGCTTCCCCTGTACAAAAAGGAGGGAAGTTATAGTGTAAATAGAAATTTTCTTCCCCTTCAAAGGATGGCATATCTATTTTATTTGCATCTCTAGATGTTCCAAGTGTAACCGTAGCTAAAGCTTGTGTTTCTCCACGGGTAAATATTGAAGAACCATGTACTGACGGTAAATAATCTATTTCAGACCAGATAGGTCTAATTTCATCCGTTTTACGACCATCTAAACGTAACCCTACATTTAAGGTTAGATCTCTAATAGCAGCTTTTTCAGCTTTACGATAATAATCCGATACTAAACCACCATATTCTGCTAATTCTTCTTCAGAAAAAGTAGCTTTTATTGCTTCTTTTATTTCTTTAAATGCAGCAGTTCTTTCATGTTTTGCAGATCCAGCTTCTGCTATAGCATATACTTTATCGTATGCCATATCATGAACCTTTTTCTCTAAATCTTTATCTTCTTTTGCACCATCATATTCACGAACCTCTTTCTTTCCAAATGCTTCTGCTAATCTTATTTGAGCAGCACATTGTACTTTTATAGCTTCATGTGCAAACTTAATTGCATCTGCCATTTCTTCTTCAGAGATCTCATCCATTTCACCTTCAACCATCATTACAGAATCAGCGGAAGCTCCAATCATCATATCGATGTCAGATTCTTTTAATTGAGCTCTTGTTGGGTTTATAACAAATTCACCGTTTATACGTCCAACTCTTGCTTCAGAGATTGCACATTCAAAAGGAAAATCGGATAATTGAATAGCTGCCGAAGCTGCCAAACCAGCCATTGCATCTGGCATTACATTTTCGTCATGAGACATTAACTGAATCATCACTTGAGTTTCTGCAGTATAGTCTTTTGGAAATAACGGACGTAAAACACGGTCTACTAAACGCATTGTTAATACTTCACCATCACTCGGTCTTGCTTCTCTTTTGAAGAATCCTCCAGGATATCTTCCTGCAGCAGCAAATTTCTCTCTGTAATCTACCGTTAAGGGTAGAAAACCAAGATCTTTTTGTTCGTAATTGGAAACTACTGTACACAACATCATACATTTTCCGGATTGCACAACAATACTACCATGAGCTTGTTTTGCTAATTTTCCGGTTTCGATAGAAATTTCTCTACCATCTCCCAGGTCAATTATCTCTTTATAAACTTTTGGTTTCATAATTTTTTTTTAAGTTAAATATTAAACAATGGTGTTGTGTTGTTGTTGTGTACCAATGAAAAACTACTTACTAGCTTTAATATAATTAGTGTAATAATTAATAAAAGAGGCTTAAAAGCCTCTTTTATTAATTATTTTCTTAAATTTAATTCCTTAACAATTGCACGATATCTTAAGACGTCCACCTTAGTAAGGTAATCTAGAAGAGATCTTCTTTTTCCTACTAATTTAACTAGAGATCTTTCTGTGTTATAATCTTTACGATTATTTTTTAAATGCTCTGTTAAGTGGTTGATTCTTAGTGTGAATAAAGCGATCTGGCCTTCAGCGCTTCCGGTATCTTTTTCGTTTTTACCGTGTTTTTTGAATAATGTTTCTTTCGATTTTGTTGTTAAATACATTCCAATATTATTTAAATGATTATTATGTACGATTTCTATTAACTAAAATAGAGGGGCAAATATAGTGAAAAAATAGATTAAATTAGGATTTATTTCACTCCAAAAATTCTCCTAAAAACTTTAAGTTCACACGTGTAGAATATTCTTAGTTTTTTGTAGATTAGGTTTACTAATTTTATCATTAGTCCCTAAGAGGAGTATTTAAAATTAAATCTAAATATAAATTGATTTTATCTTTTAATTTATTTCTCTCGGTAATAAAATCTAAGAAGCCATGTTCTAAGACAAATTCTGCAGTTTGAAATCCTTCGGGTAATTCTTTTCCAGTAGTATCTCTAACTACTCTAGGTCCAGCAAAACCAATAAGAGCACCAGGCTCACTTATATTTACATCTCCTAGCATTGCAAAAGAAGCAGTAGTACCTCCTGTTGTTGGATCTGTACATAGGGATATGTATGGAATTTTTGCCTCTGCTAATTGTGCAAGTTTAACCGATGTTTTTGCAAGTTGCATTAAAGAAAGTGCTGCTTCCATCATCCTTGCTCCACCTGATTTTGATATAATTAAAAAGGGTATTTTTTTCTTTAATGAATAATCTGCTGCCCTAGCTATTTTTTCGCCAACAACACTACCCATTGATCCACCTATAAAGCTAAAGTCCATACAAGCAATAACGACATCTCTTCCTTTAGATTTTCCAACTGCAGTTCTTACGGCGTCTTTTAAATTAGTTTTTTTAGTAGCAGCTTTTAACCTATCTGAATACTTTTTATTATCAATAAATTTCAGTGGGTCTTTCGAAGTTAAATTAGCATTTAACTCTTTAAACTTATCATCAAATAAAATATCAAAATATTCCCTACTTCCAATCCTTACGTGATATCCATCCTCTGGACTTACGTAAAAATTCCTTTCTAGTTCATCCGTGTCAATAATTTTTCCTGTTGGGGATTTATACCAAAGTCCTTTTGGGATATCCTTTTTTGCCTCTGTAGGAGTGTGAATTCCTTTATCTTTTCTTTTAAACCAAGCCATTATTTACTGTTTAATGATTATCAAAGTTAAATAATTTTATAAAGTATTTACATTATTTAGATCTTTAAAAGCTTGTTTTAGCCTTTCCACAAAAGTAACTTCTGCTTTTCTAACCCACACTCTTGGATCATAATATTTTTTATTCGGAACATCACTACCATCCGGGTTTCCTATTTGTGCTTTTAAATATTCAGAATTTTTATCAAAATAATCTCTAGCTCCAGTCATGTAAGCATATTGCATATCTGTATCGATATTCATTTTAATAACACCATAACTAATTCCTTCTCTAATTTCTTCTACAGTAGAACCAGATCCACCATGAAAAACAAAATCAATATAATTATGCTTAAGATTGTATTTTTTTGATATAAACTCTTGGGAATTTTTAAGAATTTTTGGAGTTAATTTTACATTTCCTGGCTTGTATACTCCATGGACATTTCCAAAAGCAGCTGCAATTGTAAACTTATCACTAACCTGAATTAATTCTTCATAGGCATAAGCGACTTCTTCCGGTTGAGTGTATAATTTTGAATCATCGACATCTGTATTGTCTACACCATCTTCTTCACCACCAGTAATTCCTAACTCAATCTCTAGTGTCATCCCAATTTTAGACATTCTCTCTAAATATTTTTTGCAAATAGCAATATTCTCTTCAATTGGTTCTTCTGATAAATCAATCATATGAGAGCTAAATAAGGGATAACCTTTTTCTTTAAAATGCTCTTCACTAGCTTCAATTAAGCCATCGATCCAAGGAAGTAATTTTTTAGCACAATGGTCTGTGTGTAAAATAACTGGAATTCCATAAGCCTTAGCCATCGTGTGTACATGATGTGCTCCAGCTATAGATCCAGCTATAGCAGCAGATTGACCACCATTGTCTAATCCTTTTCCGGCATTAAATACTCCGCCACCATTAGAAAATTGAATAATCACAGGGGCATTAAGTTCTTTTGCTGTTTCCAAAACTCCATTAATACTACTGGACCCGATAACATTAACCGCAGGCAGAGCAAATCCTTTCTGTTTGGCTAATTTGAAAATTTCTTGAACTTGGTCACCGGTGGCAACTCCTGGTTTAATTGAACTCATTTTTTTGAAGTATTAGTTAGAGTTCAAAAATATTAATTATTAACTAGTATAACTCATAAAAAATACATTATTTAACGAAAACGAGATAGTCATCACGTTAATTAATTTAAAACGGGTAGTTGATACCTATGTTGTATACAGCAGTGTTAAAACTTGTATTTTGAAACCACCTATTGTTATTTATAATTTCTGGATCATAGACTTTAAACCCTACATCGGTTCTAAGCATAAAAAAACCTAAATCGAAACGGAGTCCAAAACCTGCTCCAACAGCAATATCCTTTAATGAATTAAACGAGCTAAAAATAGCTCTTTCATCTGTTGTGTTATCTTTGAAATTCCAAATATTTCCAGTATCAATAAAAAAGGCCCCGTTAAATTTATTAAATAAATTAAATCGGTGTTCAATGTTAAAGGCTAATTTTAAATTTGCCTCATTAAACTCATTATTACTAATCGAGCTTCCTGGACCTAAATTATATGCTGTCCAAGCTCTATTGTCGTTAGCTCCACCGGCAAAAAAACTTTTAGAAAAAGGAATATAGTTTGAGTTTCCATAAGGAATAGCAAATCCTAAATATCCTCTAATTGCTAAAACATTAGATCTTTTAAATTTCCAATGCCTTATGTAATCAATTTCACTTTTTAGATATTGTGAATATTCAACATTAAATATTTCATATCTATCAGAGTTATTTTTATTTAAATTAATAGCTCTGGCAATAGAAGAAAGCAAATTACCTGCTAATTCAAATTTGAATTTAAATAGAGAAAAATTCTCGTCTTTTATATCTTTTTTTGTGTCTCTAGTGTAGGATAAATTTGAAGAAAATATAAGGTTATTTTGAGTAAGTCGATTTTTTCTTTGATTAATACTGTTTATGGATTTGTAATTTTCAGGGTAGTTTTCTTGAAAATTTAAATTTGAACTTAAAAAATCAATAGCACTATCGGCATAAGATGAGATTAAGGAGTTTTCACCAAAAGCATTAGTAAAAATATAATCACTTGGAATTTGGTTATAATTTATTGCTATATTTTCTAACCTATTGAATGAATTTTGATAAACCTTAAAATAATTGTCTGGATTTAAATTTCTAACGTATTGTATATTAAAAACATCTATGGTATATTTTTTGTTCTCTAAAGGTTTCCAATTATAACTGAAAATACCGTTAACTGTTTGTTTATCTAGTCCTATGTTGGTTTGCCCTGATAGACTAAGGTTTATGGTAGTTGTAGGGGACATATGTCTAGGAATTATGTTTTCCGTATTAAAAGGAGAAAAAATTCTTGGAAATAACACTTTAATATCAGCGCCGATCTCATTAATATCAAAAAAATTATTTTTTGTATTGCCAGAATCTTTTGAGGATCCTATTGACCCAAATGCGGAAATTTGCAAAGTTTCGGCGCCTTTAAAAACATTTCTTATAAAGATAGAACTACTAAAAGAAAGGCCTAAGGACTGTATGTTACTTTGAGAGATGTTAAAATCAAAACCTAAGGCATATTTATCTTTTGGAACAAGACGAATGTTAGCGATAAGGGTTTTGTTTATCGAATCTTCAATATATTCTATGTTTGGGTATTTAAAGGTCTTTAGTTCATTTAAATATTTATAGGTATTTAAAAGGTCTTTCTCCTTAAATATTTTATTTGGTTTAATAGAGACTGAACTAGCAATTGTACTTGGCCTATATTTTAACTCTTGATCACTTAAAAAATTGTACTCATCAAAAATTATGTTATAGGTATGGTCTTTTTTATTTTTATTTATAACACTATCTATAATTATATTTACTCTGGATGTTTTATATATTTTAAAGGGTTTTTGTATAACACCTAGATTGTTTTTTATTATTCTATCTTGAATTATAAGCTTTGTGGTCATTTTATTATTCTGAAGTGTTGTATCATTTTCAAACTCAATATAATCTTGAGTGAAGTGGTATACTCCAGAATTTCTGAATAAATCTGTCAATCGATCCCTTTCATTACTAAAATCTTCTAATTCAAAAGCATTGTCAATTTTAATATTAGAAAATGGGTACGAACTTTTGTAAATACTATCTAAAATAGGTGAGCTAATATTTGAGCTGAGAGAGTCAATAAGAAAACGCTTTTTTTTGTATATAATATAATTTACTTGACCTTTATATTTTGATTTTTCTATTATTTTAAAATTACCTTCTACATTAAACCATCCTTTAGAAAAATAATAGGATTTAATGTTTTTAAGAGAACTTATTATTTGAAAACTATCAATAACTATCGGTTTTTCTCCGATATCTCTTAAAAACTTATTAAATGAAATTTTATTATATTTTTTTAAGGAATCATCTTTGGACAGATTATGTATTAGTAATCGAAGGGGTATATTCAAGCCAACTGGTTTGGAATTTGGATTTTGTTTAATTAAAACTAAAATATTCTCGTCTTGGGTGACAGAGTCATTTATAATTACTTTATTATTTTCTAATAATAATTGATCCCCTTTAATACCTTTAACAGAATTACATGATGTAATAAAAAATATTACTAATATTGTATATATAGAAACTAATTTCTTCAAATAATTATATTAATTTAAAAGGCAAATCTAGTTATTATAATGATAAGCAATAGTCAAATTAAAATTATTAAGTCTTTAAGACAAAAAAAATATCGATTACAGCATAATCAATTTGTGGCGGAAGGGGATAAGACCATTATTGAGCTGATTAATGCCAGCTACAAAATCGTTAGTTTATATTCTATAAATAGTACTATTGGGAGCTACGAAAATGGGGTAAATAAATTAACTCAAGTTGAATTAAGTAAAATAAGTAATTTATCTAATCCTAAAAATTCTTTAGGTATTTTTGAAATACCAGAAACTCCCAAAATAGATTTTGATAAATTAATAGTCGGTCTAGACAATGTCAGTGATCCAGGAAACCTTGGGACTATTATAAGACTCTGTGATTGGTTTGGAATTAAAGACCTTATTTGTAGTTTGGATTCTGTAGATTGTTATAATCCTAAAGTAGTCCAAGCCTCTATGGGATCTTTATCCAGGGTTAATATTAATTATATGGATATAGAAAATATAATAGTAAAAAATAATATTACTGTTTATGGGACATATATGAAGGGTAATTCAATATATGAAGAAGCTCTAATACAAAAAGGGATTGTTTTATTTGGGAATGAAGCTAATGGAATTAGTTTAAAGCTGACTAAGCTAATAAATCATAGAATCTCAATTCCAAGATTTGGTAATTTGCAGAAAACGGAAAGCTTAAATGTCGCCAATGCCATGGCTATCGTTCTTAGTGATAACTCAAGAAAATCTATTGAAAAGTAAAGTTAATTAACACTCCGCTTGTTTTCATGAAACTGACATTTTCAGTCCATGGACTTAATGGGTCATCATCTCTAATTAATTCATCAGAAATAGCAAATACACCCCTTATAGAAGGGGTGAATTTAAACCATTCTAAGTAGAGATCAATACCGAATCCAAGCTCATAGAAAAACACGTTCTTTTTTGATCTAAATTGACCAGAACTGTTGTCTTCTAAATTTTTTTCATTGCTAGAAAGGTTTATTGCAGTAGACACACCGCCTGTTATAAAGGGTTTGAAATTATTCACTCTTTTGGTGGATATCTTTAACAGTAGCGGAAAGTGTATATAAGTTGATTTAACTTCTCTGAAATGAATGTTTGTTAAAAATTCAGTATCGCCAAAATCAATTGGATTAAAGCTTAAGTTCCTACTAGACATTATTAAGCCTGGTTCGAATCTCAAATCAAAATAATCATTAATTCTAAAATTTCCAATTAGACCTACATTAAAACCTGAAGTTCTTTCTACCTGAATATCCTTTAAATCTTGCTTATAGTCAAAATTAAAATCGTAATTATTGAGACCTAAAAAATACCCCCAAGACATACTTGGTTTGTCAAAATTTTCATTATTAATTACTTTTTCTTTAGTAAATAATTGAGAATTTACACTGTTGATAGATAAAATATAAAAAAGAATTAAAGCAGTTTTTTTCATTTTATTTTTTACTGGCGACATAAATTGTAGCAACTCCAAATGTTTGTGGATAGTCTACTACATTAATAAACCCTGTTTTCTTTAAAATATTGTTGAATTTTTTTCCAAAAGGAAATTCAGCTGAAGATTCTGAAAGATAAT